>ERZ1026947.240-NODE-240-length-40201-cov-30.579410_pt1 | contig 40201 bp, 39 predicted proteins | sample MGYA00519568_ERZ1026947 | MGnify/ENA primary metagenome ERZ1026947 (study PRJEB26926, sample SAMN06164744) | human gut metagenome | biome: ENVO:00009003; feature: ENVO:2100002; material: ENVO:00002003 | host: Homo sapiens | place: USA | collected 2012 ...
CTCGACTAGTCGTCGGCAGCGTCAGATGTGTATAAGAGACAGTCATAGCCCTCCGGCACCTGGGCAGCGCCCTCAGTGTTGATCTCCAGAAGGTTCCCGTCTGCGTCAAAATAAGTAGCGTAGGTGTAGGAGCGCAGGGTGTACCTGCCGCTCAAGCCATCCACATCAAGAATCTGGCTCACCGTATCCTCCGGGATACCGTTTTCCAGCGTCTTGGCGTTGATGGTGAAATAGCCCAGCAGGGCCTTTTTGATATTGGCGTTGGCCGTTTCCGTGGCCGATTGGATGGAAAGGCAGGTCAGCATCAGCGTGGCCATGACCAGCAGAAACGCCAGCAGCGTGAGGGTCTTGCCCTTTTTGCGGATGGAATACAGGCAGGCCCGTTTGCACAGGTTCATGTCACAGCCACCTCATTTCCTTTTTGTAAAACCAGTGGGTTCACTTGTGTACCTCCTAACGTAGTTTTTCGCCGGGGCCGTGTTACCGCCCCGGTGGTGCTCCCGTCTGCTGGGAACACCCTTATGGTACACTACGAAGGTGGAGTTGAGGTGGAGTTGAGATATTTTTTAGGTGGAGTTGGCGATAAGGTGTAAAAAAATCGGCGGCCTTGATTTATTCAAAGCCGCCGTATAGTCAAACGTAGGACGTGACGATTACCTGCTGAGCAACGGCTTTTTTCTTTTGCCGTCTGGCGGGGCAGATTAAAGCGATATTCGTTTTTTACATCTCAATCAACTCTTTTGCATTTCCAGTAAATAACACACCATAAAAAAAGACCTGCCAAAGTAATAATTCCTTTGTTCCATAGCCAAATATTATTTTGATCTCCGGCAAATCGGATAAACAAGTAGACATATTCTAACCCCGGAAATCTTAACAGGCTTCGTGTCAATAAGATTATCAGCCATATAACCCCACAAACTAATGTTGCAATATGTTCTTGCCTACATATAATCCCTAACAAGGCGCACAGAGACGATAAAAAGAATGTTGGTGGGAAATACAGCACAATCAATTCCCATATTGGCATTTCGTATCGCATAACTGACGCGCCTGCCATGCTAAAAACCGCGAATAAACTGGATATTGCAAAAGCGATTATATAACGTAACAATACCCATTTGAAAAGAGATTTGCTTTGTGCGGCAATAATATCAAAATTACTGTCGGCTCTTGTCTTTCCCCATTCACCAACAACGATTGTAACAAAAAACGGAAATATCACTTCAAAGCTGACCGGGTAAAAATCCAGCAGATCTCCGGCTATGATAGAAAGAACAATCATAGCAACCGTAAAGGCCGCTGATACGATAAAGAAATTTATCCCGAAAATTTTTACTTCGCTTTCAATTCGCGCTTTCATTCTGACCTCCAAAACTTGTGTTTCAAAAACAGCAGACTGCCAAACACAAGACCGCTTCCTACAAGGAAAAATCCATTTGCAATAACGCTCCCCATATCAACAAACGGCCATCTCGGATGCACCCATATCAAACGGACTAAATCGCCGGAAGTAATCAAGTAAAATGGCATTGCCTCTGCCGAGCCTACATAGGTGGCATTAAACCCAAACAATATTGCAGCCAGAATATAGAATAAGCGAATGTCAATCATCCCCGGTAAGGCAATCGAGCAAAAGCTGACAAATAAACTCGTTGGAACTAAAGAAACAAAGATTGCTTTTATCAACGGGACAATACATTCAATCAGGGAAATTTCAAACGGAGCAGCAATAAAATAGACCATCGTGTTAAGCAAAAGAAAAATACACTGCATGGAGAAAACATATAGAAATCCGCCCAACAGCTTTCCCAACACATATTGCCATTTTCGTAAGGCCGATGACATCAGCAAAGATTTCATTCCTGTCTTAGTATCTATCGGAATACGTCCTGCCAATAAGAACATCAGACCAAACAATAAAACAAGGCTGTCAAGGCTCACGATCCGATAGACAAAATATGCTGGCTCATTCAAAAACTCCAACCGGGCTAAATTCCCAGCAAAGGGGAAATTGTCAAGTAAAGAAAGTGCCGTCGCTACGAGAAGTACACCCCATGTAACCAGGCGCTTGAACTGCATTTTATATTCATAATGGAGAACAGAAAACATTTTACGCATGGGCTTTCCCTCCCATACAATACACATAAGCATCTTCCAAAGTCGCCGTGACAGGTGTGGCCTGTAAGAAAAGTCCGCTTTCGTCCATAATTCTCGCAGTCAATCCTTGGCTCTCGTATGTCGTCGATAACACTACGGATTTCTTTTGAAGTTCGATAAGCTGGTTTTCATTTTCTAAATGTAGGATTTTCACCTTATCCTTTACCCGTTCTAATAGGGCGGCAGATGTACCTGCATAAAATAGATGCCCTTTCCGCAGAACAGCAAGTTCTTCACAAAGCTGGTGAATATCTTCGACAATATGTGTAGAAAGCAAAACGGTGCGGCCCTCGCTTGCATATCTTGACAATAGGCCGCGGAACCTCACCCGTTCTTCTGGATCAAGACCGGCTGTCGGTTCGTCAACAACAAGAATTTGAGGATTGCCAATTAGCGCCTGCGCAATGCCAACCCTCCGTTTCATGCCGCCGGAAAGCTGACCTATTTTGCGTTTGGAAAATTCCAACATTTCAACCTGCTCCAACACGTTGCTGACAGCTTTTTTGTTATGAATGCCTTTGAGTTCTGCCATGTAATTTACAAAGTCAAATACAGAAAGAGAGGGGTACATGGCAAGTTCCTGTGGCAAATACCCAATCCTTGCTCTGACCTCATTTCCCTGTTTCACGGTATCAAAACCGCAAATGCGGATTGTGCCTGCTGATGGGGTTAATACCGTAACCAATGCCTTCATCAGCGTAGTTTTTCCGGCACCATTGTGTCCCAACAGGCCAAAAACACCGCTGCCAACATGAAAGCTGATATCATCAAGGGCGGTAACGCCGTTCTTGTATTTTTTAGTAATGTGACTAATCTCAATGTTTGTATTCATACGCTCCTCCATTTAACTACATTCGTAGATTTATAGGCTTTAATGATACGGGTTACTCATTGTAACCCGCACCATATTCTGTACCAGTATGATAGGCCGGATAAGGATAGAAATGTTCTCTGCTGAATTGTACGGAAAAAGCAACCGTAAGTATCAGAGAAACAGCCAGTATAACCGTTATCATCCTGTCCCTAATCTTTGATGTTCTTGTGGTGATCCGTTTAATTCTGCGTTTTGCCAACACAAAACTGAGTGCGCCAATCCCTTTACCGGGTTTTGTAGCTTGAACCGTAGACAGTTCCAGCAGCCGGATAATAGCCGCAGCATATTCTGTTGCCGTGACTTTCCCCTGCGAAAATTTTAAGGCATTGCAATCGCAATCCGTTTCACAATGTAGTGAAAAATCTCCTTTAGCAATCCACGCAAAAGGGTTAAGCCAGTTTAATATGCAAACATAATCATAGATACGCTCCAAAAGAATATGTTTCCGCTTAATATGGGTCAACTCATGGATAAAAACAGCGGATAATTCGCCATCGGTCAGCTTTTCTATAACTGTTTTGCTCATGATAATTGCTGGGCGGATTGCGCCGGTAACGCAAATGGGGTTATCCAAAGTCCCCCAATATAGTGCAGGCACTTTTTTTAAGCCGACAATTTCCGCACATTGTAAGCAAAGAGCATTTAGACGCTCAGTGCTACATATCTGGTATCCTTTCAATGCCCGCTTTGCCATTATAGAGCGTATCGTATCATAGACGAAAAGAATACCGCACCCACACACCCATACCCAACAGGCAATATAAAATCCATTTAACCATTCCTGTGTTTCTGGTGATATGAGAAACACATCCGGTGAAAGGAATGGAACGCAAAAAAGGATCATACCGCAAAGCGGAAACCATAGCGGCAGCGTACAACGCAGAATGTGATTGATAAAAAGAGATAAAACACAAAATATACCGCCAATAGCAGATACAAAAATAATCGCATTGAAAATGTTACCGAGTATCTGCATCTGTTTTCTCCTGCTGCTCGATCAGGCTCTTTAGCTCATGCAATTCATCAGACGAAAGATTGCCGTTTTTGACAAATCCCATTACCATCTTAGACAGGGAACCATCATATACGCGGCTTAGAAAACTGCGGCTTTCCGCAAGCTGGCATTCACTTTCTGATACTGCTGGATAATATAAATATCCCTTTCCCTGGCGTTTTGTAGTCAATGCTCCTTTCTTTACCAAACGGGCAAGGTATGTTTGAATAGTCGTCTTGCTCCAACCTGTTTCTTTTAACCTGTCTAATATTTCGGGAAGTGTTTGTGGAGAATTACTCCAAACAATCTTCATCACTCGCCACTCTGACTCTGAAATTGAAAGTTGCTGTTCCATAAAGCGCCTCCTTTGATTGATACTGTGTAGTTTATTCTATTATAGCATTGAAACTACATAGTGTCAATCATTGCAGGGGCTTTCTTAAAATTTACAATAAGCAGGGGCTGCAAAACAGCCCCCACTTAAAACCTATTGATAAATCAGTTCTATCACTTTAATTCACCTCAACACAAAACGGCTTGCATCTGCAGGCCACCCCTGTTGATAGTTTCTTATTCTGCCTTAACGCAGTTTGCGGAGCTTATGGAGCGCCGCAGCAATAGAACGGGACACGCTGGCTTTAGACAGTCCTTCAGCCTTGGCGATCTCTGTAATGGATTTTCCTTCGGCCAAATACATCCAGATCCGGCGGTACTGCCTGGCGGTCAGAAGGGCCTTCACCTTGGCCATGCGCTCCTGGCACAGAGCCTTCCGAGTGGCTTCGATTTCATCAGCCATCTGCTCACGGAAATAAGCATCCTCCGCAGACTCCACCGCACCTGCCGCGCTTATGTTTTCGTCCAGAGGAACCCCATTGTCATAGTAGCCTCGCCCCCGACGTTCCGTCTCATAATAGTCCTCATCGGACCATTGTTTCCAGCGGAGAAATTCTTCCTCGCTGGCAAAGTCTGCGCGGGTAAGCTGGATGCGTCCATTCACACTTATGTAGATGATGCTATCTTTCTCGCGCTTATTCTGCGCGTATTCACTTTTCTTATTGAACATACTTGTCCTCCATTTCAATTCAGGGGGTGACGGGTGAATTGAAATGGGGACGGTGGAGATCGGCACCCTACGGAAAACCGCAGAATGCGACAAAAAACGCCTGACTGGTCAAACGCCAGCCAGACGCTATCTGGTGTGCTTTGCTGCTTACCTACATGGTATAGTTCATCTTCTTGGGTATAAGTCCCCACTGTAGGGGACAGGCTTTTTTTGGCAGGTAAATTCCTGCCGGATTATGTCGAAGCTGTTCTCGCTTCACGGCGGCTCCCTCCTAAAGCCGCCGTGACCTTTAGCGCGTGGTCGTCATTCCTTTGAGGGACAAAAGAGCGGCGGCCTTGAATTATGTTTCAAAACCGCCGCAGGGATATGTATATTGAGCGCACGAAACCAACCTGCCCGGCAACGGTTTTTTTCTTTTCTGCCGCCGGGCAGATTAGGTTTAACTATTCATATTACAGTAGGTGGTTACTTGCTATTTTCCAACCTACCGAAAATCTTTTTCGAGTAAAGAGAAATCAAAAATGCAGCTATCGCAGCCCCAATTAAAACCACCCATGTATGCGCTGCAAAAATGTCAAACAGAACACCGTAAATCGCCTGTCCAATCGGTTGTCCGCACATCGCAATAGAAATCAGTGCCGCCATGATCTTACCGACTAATTGAGGTGGGGTCTGCGTCTGTACCAGTGTGTAAACCTGAACCATAAAGAGCGTAGAGGCACCCATAGCGGTGAAGCTCATTAAAGTGATTGCCCAATACGATACGATGGCAGGCATATTCAGAAAAAGGGAAATCCCCATAACCGCCACAGCAATGGAGCAAACCAAAAGCAGCACATAGGAATTTTGGATTTTCAGCTTTTCCGATACGATTGCAGTTAAAATTCCGCCGCACAGACCGCCCAACGCCAGCGCCCCCTGTGTGAAGCCGTACATGGTATCAGACATCCCTAACACCTGTGTAATGAGAATGGGGGTTCCTACAATCATCACCGCGCTTAAAACCAAATTAAAGATGGACACCAGAAAGACCACCGAAAAGAAAATGGGTTTTTCTGTCTTTACAAACTGATAGCTTTCTTTCAAGTCCATTCCGACGACCCGAAGCACACCGACTTCACGCGGGCGTTTTTCATGCGGGATGTGGATAAAGATTTCCATGATGGCTGAGAAAGTAAAACACGCCGCACTCAAAAGCAAAATCGGATAAATGCCCCAAAGGGTGAACATCACGCCACCGATTACCGGCCCCAACAGACCAGAAAGGGTATTGACTTGATTGATTACCGCATTTCCGGCCATCAGTTTCTCTTTCACCACCAGAAGCGGAACGCTTGCCTGTACTGCTGGCTGGTATGTGCCGGAAATACCATAGAGTAACATCAAGACAACGATAAAAAGCGGAACCGTTGGGATTTTCCCCAGCGAAAAGTAAAACAGCATGATAATAGCCGCCGTGGAGAAGTCCAGCCCCACCATAATGTCACGCTTGTTCACACGGTCAGCCAGTACACCGCCGACCAGCGAAAGAATAACCATCGGTGCAAAAGAGCAGGCAGTTACTACGCCAAACAATGTAGACGATCCTGTTTCTCGCAACAGGTATAGCGGCAAGGCAAAGCGCAAGATAGCGTTGCCAAAGAGAGAAATGATCTGGCCGATCACGACGAGAGTAAAATCACGTCTGAAAAGTTTTGTCTGCATAAAGAACCTCCATTATCCGATTATTAAACCGACCGTCGGTTTGATATGTGTCTAAAATAAACTGCCCTTTAGGGGAGCAGTTCATTTTAGGGAGCTAGGCCGTGTGCTGAGATTTGCAGTAGCTGATATAGCCATCTATCATTTCGTTGTCCAAAAGCTGGTTGATGCCAGCACCTTGTAACAGGTCATTAAATGTTTGGCACCGATTACGCATCCCTGTTTCGTCTGTCATACTAACCAGCGGATTGAGCCATACATTCGACAAAACCATGATAGCCTCTGCCAGTGCATGAGGATTTGTCGCTCGAATGGAACCATCGTCAATCCCTTGCTGTAAGATCGGCTGGATAAACTTTGGAGCAACAATCTGATAGAGCTGTGCAATCTGCATCGCCAAGAAACGCGGATTATCCAATAGGCAGGGTGTAACTGTCAGCATTAAACTCTGGTTAGAATTAAACAAAGCAGCCTTAAAGATTGCCCGCAGTTTTTCCAGCCCATTCAAAGATTTATCATCCCGTACTTTTGCCAACGCACTTGTGTTTTCTTCCCCTATACGATGAAAGATCGCTTCAAAGATTTCTTCTTTGGACGAAAAGTGATGGTAAATTGCGCCTTTTGAAAGATTTGTTTCGTTGATAATGTCCTGCAAAGATGTTGCATCATATCCTTTTTCAACAAACAGATGGGTGGCAACATCCAAAATCAGCTTTACGGTTTCCTCCGGGTATTTGTTTCTTGCCATCCCGCACCTCCATACAAACCAACGGTCTGTATATAATATAGCAGAGAACCACATCTTTGTCAACCCGTATAAGTATTTTCAAAACGGCCTGCATCTGCAGGCCGCCTTTGTTGATGGTATTCTGTTCAGTCTTTGCGCCGGATTACGGGAATCTGTTTTACCTTTTTCCCCACAGTCCGCCGTTCCAGAGCAAACACCATGTCGCTGGTGCGCTCAAAAAATCCGATGTCCTTTTTCCAGCTCATGCCGCATTTACAGTGCTGCAAGCCGATGAACTGCTGTTTCATTTTCCTGCCACAGACCGGGCAGACCTTGTTGCTGGCCCCCATGCCGCCACCGCCTTTCCATGTTCCGATTATACCATATCCGGGCGGCGCGTTCACCTGTAAATGCGGTCCTGGATTGCATACCGTAGGCTCTGGACCTTTCCAAGCAGCCAGGCCGCCGCAGTCGGCAGTCCCATCGGGCTGATAAGAAAGGCAATCACCAGCAGGATGATACCGTTTTGCAGGGAGTAGGTTACAAGCACAGCCACCCCTAAAAGGGCCACCACCAAAGCGGCCAGTCCCAGGACCATGCCGGTGCAGTACAAAAGGATGGTACAAATCCAGACGAACAGGGTCAGGGCGACCACCAAGGGCGCAGCCAAAATCTTCAAGATCAGTCTCATCACAGTCCCTCCTTTATACATTCCTCATACATCGCCTGCCGCTTCTTTTGGATTTCCCGCATTTCCAGCTCAGTGGGGTCCCGGTCCTCATCGGTGACAACATATTCCAGGTAATTCACATAAGCATCTAACAGGGCATCCCGCAGATCCTCCGGGGTCTTGCAGAACTCGGCGCTGAACCATTCCTCCCGGCGGTTGTTCCAGGCCAGCAGCGTATAGCCCCGGCTGGTCTTTACCACCTCATAGTCCGGGTCGGCGTCCAGATACGAGCCGAACACCTTCAGCACTTTCTCGTGTGTCAGCATATCGCAATCAGCTCCTTTACCTCGTGCGCTGTTTTCGTTTCTGATTTCAGCATATCGGCCCCAGCTTCTTTTTGCAAGGATGCGGCCAAAAAAGAAAGCGGGGCGGCAAGCCAAAGTTCTGGCCGCCGCCCCGCACCCTTATTTCAAGGCCGCCAATGCCGAGAGGATATGCTCCGCCGCCTCCCACAGCTTTTCCTGTCCCTGCCGCAGATCTTCCAGGTCGGCATCATAGATGCGACCCGTCTCATGGACGCGCCGGGTGAGCTGGTTTAGGTTGTTGCTGCTCCGGCGCAGCAGGGATACCATCTCCCGAAGCTCCGGCAGTTCCAGACGGACCACATACCCGTCCAGGGCCATCTTCCGCAGATAGGCGGCCATATTTTGTGTGCCAAGCTGGGCCATCTTTGCCTCAATTAGTTCCCGTTCCTCCGGCGTGACGCGGAATTTCAGTTGGATTTCCCGTTCCCGGTTCGCCATGTCAACGCTCCGTCCCTTTCTCCCTGGCCGGGGCAGAGCGCCGGGGAGCCGCCGGAGCCTTTTGCAGCTTCTCCCGGACAGAGGGCTTTTCCCGTTCCCCGGCAAGCTGCCGCACCTGCTTCAGAAACAGGTCGGTCAGGCCGGGGTTGCAGCGGTCCACCACCAGATACTCGCTGTGCCGGTCCTGGGGGCTGCCCTCCGGCAGGGACATCGTGCTGGCCCACGCTTTACTGTCGCGGGAGATACGCCCATCCCATTCCTTATGCCGGACCGTGTTGGCCAGCACATACTGTACCCGTTCCGGCCCGAACTGTTCCAGCACATCCTTCACAGCGGCTTCGGCATCCAGACGGTTATTGCTGTAATGGCGGCTAATTGCCTGCTCAATGGCCTCCTTGCAGGCGTGGCTTGCCTGAAACGAGGCGTTGTATTGTGCCATCTCCCCATGCTCGGACGCATACGCCGCCGAATGGGGATAGAGGGGCGTGTTTTTCAGTGTTTCCTGGGCCTGATACAGCTCGTTGGCCCTGGTTTCGATGGTGTCCCGGATCACATCCATGTAGCCGGTTTCCAGCTTCTCAAAGTCCTTGTAAACATCGGCCAGCGGCGTGGGAGAAGCCAGAAGCGCCTTTGCCTGGGCCTCGGTCAGCTCCAATTCCTCCATGCACATCACGATGTCCTCCCGGACCGTGTACTCGTAGGCATGGTTTAAGACCTCCGCCGCAGGCTGGCTTTTCAGCCAGTCGCGGTACTTGTCCTGTTCAGCAGCCATCTTTTCATAAAGGGCTGTCAGCATTTCTTCCTGTGTCATGGTTATCGCACCTCCTCATGGGTTTTGGATTTTTTGTCTGCCGCTCTCGGCGGCATGGGACGGCGAAGCCCCTCCAGGACGGAGGGGCGTGTACTTTTGGCAACGATGGTTTCCTGCGGGCCGGGGGCCTTGCTGTCGATGTTGAGCAGCGTGTCCAGCTCCGTCAGCCGGGCCGATTTCTCCCGCAGCTCATCCTCATAGGGAAAGGGCCTGCCGATTTCTTCCTTTGCGGCGGCCTGCTGCTGGTAGAGGTTATCAAGCTGGGCTTTCACGCTTTCTAACCGCTGGGGCATCTGCGCCAGGGCATTGTCAATCCGGGTCAGGTTGCCGCGCGGGTCTGCGCCCAGTGTGGCCTGATGGGTCATCTGGCCTTTCAGTTGCAGGGTGTATTCCTGGCGGAAAGCATCAAAGGACACCGACATGGCGAAGCCCCGGTAGCTTCCCACCTGGACCGGCTCGGCGTTTTTCACTTCCTTACAGGCATCCAAAAGGGCGGCACCGGCGTTCTCCTTGTCGGTGAGGGTATCGCCCCGCACCTCCATCCCGGCAAAGCTGTCCGCCGGGTGGGGATGGGCGGCCAGTGTTCCCATATCTGCCTCAAGCCCCTTGATGAAGCCTTTGTGCTTTTCGATTTGCTCCGGGAAGTATTTCAGCAGGTTATCCTCCATCTGGTACTGCTTGCTCTGATGGTCGGCCTTCATCAGTTTCAGGCGGGACACATCCACATCCAGGTCCATGCGCTCCTTGATGCGGGGGTCCCCGGCGCACAGGGCCTTGATCTCGGCAAAGGAGAGCGCCGTTTCATCCACATCATCACAGCTTCGCACCGGCGATTTCGAGGACATGATCTGGCTGATGAATTTCTGCTTGTTCTCCACCGTCTGCCAGAGGTATGCGTCAAAGGTCCCCTCGGTCACATAGCGGAATACATGGACCTTTTCATTCTGGTTGCCCTGGCGCTCAATGCGGCCCTTCCGCTGGGCCAGGTCGCCGGGCCGCCAGGGGCAGTCCAGGTCATGCAGCGCCACAAGGCGGTCCTGCACATTGGTCCCGGCTCCCATCTTTTGGGTACTGCCGAGCAAAACGCGCACCTGGCCGGTACGGACTTTAGAAAACAGCTCCTTTTTCCGCACTTCGGTATTGGCCTCATGGATAAACGCGATCTGTTCGGCGGGCATCCCCTGGGCGATAAGCTTCTGCCGGATGTCCTCATACACCGTAAAAGCCGGTTCTGGCTCCGGCAGCGGCACCGCATCTTCCAGGGCGTGCATGGTCGGATTGTCCAGCGCCTTCGCCACCTTTCTTGCGGGGCTTGCCTGGGGGGTGGAAATATCACAGAATACGAGCTGGGTCAGCTTATCCGCCTGCCCGTCCCGCCAGATCTGCATGATATTGTCCACGCATTGATTGACTTTGGTTCCCGGCTCATCCGGCAGCAGCGGATTGATGATCCGCTGGTCCAGCCCCAGCTTGCGGCCATCGCCGGTAATCTTGAGCATATTGTCCTCCCTGGGGTCAATGCTCCCGCCGTGTACCTTGGCCGCCCGCTCGGAGAGGGCCTTCACCATCTCTTTCTGGTGTTCGGTGGGCTGGGCCACAATGTTGTGGTATTCCACCTCCGGGGTAGGAAGATTGAGCTGGTCGGCGGTCTTGATGTCCGCGATCTCTTTGAATAGGTTCATCAGTTCCGGCAGGTTGAAAAACTTGGAGAAGCGGGTCCTGGCCCGATAGCCGGTCCCTTCCGGGGCAAGCTCCAAAGCGGTCACTGTCTCCCCGAAGCGGCTGGCCCAGCAGTCAAAGTGCGCCATACCCAGCTCCTGAAGCCGGTCATATTGGAGATACCGCTGCATGGTGTAAAGCTCATAAGGTAGGAAACGCCACGCCATACTTCCTTTCGTCCGTGGTCTTGGCGTAACCCCCTCCAGAACCGTGCTTACACCTCTCGATGTACACGGCTCGCCATCTTTCATAGTTTAAGTGATTTTGTCTTTGCTTCTTCGTAGCATTTCGGGCAGAGAGCCAATGACTTCCGCCTTTTCAGTAGCATCAGTTCATCAAATTCATTATCAGCGTTCAAATCTTTTAAGCGCTTTACATGGTGCATATACACTTTCACGGGGTTTGCTCCGCACATCTCGCATTGTCCGCTTTTTAAACGTCCTGCAAGACTATTCGGTTTTATCTGCCCTCTGTATTTCGGCATAATGTCTACAAATTCAGGTGCGATATTGTTATTACGCCTAAATCCTTCATTGTAAAACTCACACCGCTTTGTTCCACTCTTGGTTTTGTAATCTGCGCCAAAGTCGCCCTTTACGCTACGGTATTTCTTATACATCTTCATAACAGAAGAATTATATTTTGCCGCCAACGTCTTTAAACAGCTTCCACGCATGATAGAATGAAATTTCCCCAGATTGCATACATTGATTGCTAACCTGTAATAATTGTACAATCCTCTGATTTCAGAATTATATTTACTGATGATTGCCACATCGTCTAATGGCATAAGCGCCCCTCTGTGGAGTGGCTTCCAAATCTCTTTGCCGTTTTCGTCTTTTTTGATTTTAAACGCACCGTATTCGTGCAGTTTCGCAATCCATTTTTCTTTCGGCATATATAACTGCACTTTTCCATACCACACCCGTTGCAGACCTTTTTTCGTCCGCTTTGTGTCCTGACTTCTTGATATTCTTATGTCGTATCCAAGATACCGCACCTTTTCAGAGGAATGGGTAACGTGAGTTTTCTCCTCCGACATTGTGAGATTTAGCTTGTCTTTTAGAAATATCTTTACCTGTTCCTTGATATTTTCAGCATCCTGCTTTGAACCTGTTATTGAAATCAGGAAATCGTCAGCGTAACGGTTGTATTGAAGTCTTTTGTAATTCTCATCCATCTCGTCTAAATGTGGTGTGGACAACATCACTTTCCTTGCTTCTTTAAATGCTGCTAGGTTTGCTTCTGTGCGCTCTATTTCCAGATTTTTCTGCGCTTTCCGATAAGCCCAGCGTACCTTATCATGGTCTTTGTGGACTTTACGGCTTCTTGTATCGCCTTTGTCAAAACTCTTTTTCATCCTTGCCATGAACTCATCAAGTTCATTCAGATAGATGTTGGCAAGTATCGGACTGACACCGGAGCCTTGTGGACTGCCGGAGTACGTTTCATGGTATGTCCACTGTTCCATATATCCTGCCCTTAGAAACTTCCACATCAGCGATATGAACGCTTCATCTTTTATGCGCTTTCTCAAAAGCTGTATTGTGATATGGTGGTCGAAGCTGTCAAAACAAGCCTTAATGTCTCCTTCGATTATCCACTTTGCACCAGTGAACAGCGTTACGATTTCTTTTAACGCTGTGTGGCAACTTCTTTTCGGTCTGAAACCATGTGAATTATCAGAGAATGTCGGCTCATAGATTGCTTCAAGTATCATACGGACAACTTCCTGTAACAGTTTATCGTCCGTTGACGGAATCCCCAATGGGCGCTTTTTACTGCTGTTTTTCTTCGCAATATAAACACGCCTTGCAGGGTTCGGCTGGTATGAGTGGTCTCTCAGCTTCTGAATGAGCTTTTCAATGCGCTCCATGCTCATACCGTCAAGAGTGAATCCGTCTGCACCTGCCGTCATGCTCCCCTGAGAGGTCGCAATATTCTGGTATGCAAGCAGATAGAACTCTGGGTTGTACAGGTTACGGTATAATCTCTCGTACCTGTACTCTTTGTTTTTTGCTTTTTCACTTAAACTTTTCAATACATTTTCGGGACTTCTCATAATGCCTCACGCACCTTTCCTTATTATTTGTATTGAAGAAAGACTGTCTCCCTTCGCCATGTGGACGGCTTTCCCGTCCTCGGACTACTACGGAGACTCTGTTGCCATAGTAAATATTCAGAGTCACTTTTCTCATAGCACTCATAGCCGATTTTCGGCATTTTACCTTAGGCAATCCCCGTTTAGAACTGTAATAACATAAGCCTGTTATGATTTCGGATGTGACGTTCGTCGTTTTCCATTATCCTATGGCTGATTTACTCTGGGTATCTTGTGGATACGCATGGCCGACTCATATCCACCAGAGTACATGCGAGTATAACTTCCTTACGCATGGAGCAACATTTTGCCCAATCTCCGACTGTCATTCAGGCAGTTTAGCTTTCATCCTTATTCATAACTTTTCGCCACTACCACGCAAACACTTTGGAAGTTTCCGTGTTTCGTGCCCTCCGACATGCTACACTCCCCATCGGGTTTCCCCTTTTGGATAAGTCGGGTGACGATAGGGTGCGGATTATTCCGCTTTGATACCTTGCCCTATTACTTGCTCAAGGTAAGATTATTACAGCCCCTTACGGGCGCACCGTCATGCTGTTGGAAACCGGCGTGCCGGTGGCAAAGATAACGCCCCGGCTGCCGGTGATCTCGTCCATATAGCGGCACTTGGCAAACATATCGCTGGATTTCTGCGCGTCCGTAGTAGAGAGGCCCGCCACATTCCGCATTTTTGTATAGAGGAACAGGTTTTTATAGTTGTGCGCCTCGTCCACAAAGAGCCGGTCCACGCCGAGCTGTTCAAAAGTTACCACATCATCCTTGCGGCCTTCCGCTTGCAGCTTTTCCAGCCGGGCCTCCAGGGATTTCTTTGTCCGCTCCAACTGTTTCACCGTGAAGCGTTCCCCGCCGCTGGACTCCACCTCGGAGATACCTTCGGTGATTTCCCATATCTGTTCCCGCAAAAGCCGCTCCTGGCGTTCTTTGCTGATGGGGATTTTCTCAAACTGCGAGTGTCCGATAATGATGGCATCATAGTCGCCGGTGGCGATCCGGGCGCAGAACTTCTTGCGGTTGTGTTTCTCGAAGTCCTTTTTGGTTGTCACCAGGATATTGGCCGAAGGGTACAGCCGCAAAAACTCCGAAGCCCACTGCTCGGTCAGGTGGTTCGGGACCACGAAAAGGGATTTCTGGCACAGCCCCAGGCGCTTGGCCTCCATCGCGGCGGCCACCATCTCAAAGGTTTTGCCTGCGCCCACTTCATGGGCCAGCAGCGTATTGCCGCCGTACAGCACATGGGCGATGGCATTTTTCTGATGCTCCCGCAGGGTGATGGACGGGTTCATGCCGCCAAAGACGATATGGCTGCCGTCATACTCGCGGGGCCTGGTACTGTTCATTTCTTCATTGTACTGGCGCACCAATGCCTGCCGCCGCTGCGGGTCCTTCCAAATCCAGTCCTTAAATGCCTCCCGGATGGCCTGCTGCTTCTGGGCGGCCAGGGTGGTTTCCTTGGCGTTTAACACCCGGCGCTCTTTCCCATCCGCATCCTCCACCGTGTCATAGATACGGACATCCCGCAGGTTCAGGCTGTCCTCCAGGATTTTATAGGCGTTGGCCCGGTTGGTCCCGAAAGTGGTGTAGGCGGCCACATTGTTGTAGCCCACAGAATTTTTCCCCGTCACCTGCCATTCAGCGGTGTAAGGGACATACTTCACCTCGATCACATCCCGCAGATAGGGCGGGGTCTTGAAAGTCTCGTACATAAACTGCTGGATGTATTCCTTATCAATCCAGGTCGCACCCAGCCGCACCTCAATCTCAGAGGCATCCAGGTCTTTAGGCTGGGCGGCAGTGAGCGCCTCCACATTGATGGAAAACGCCGGATCGCGCTCCGCCGCCCGCTGTGCCTGGCGCAGCTTCTGCCGGACATTGCCGGACAGGTATTCATCGGCGGTCACATAATGGGGCGTTCCGTCCTGCTCCAGCTGCCCCGGTATGCGGAAGATCACGCCCCGCAGTTCCTCGGCCAGCTCGTCCCCGGTCCTGCCGGTGAGCGAAGCCATATAGCCCATATCCACACAGGCTTTTTCTGAAATGGAGACTGCCAGGGCTTCGGCGGCGGTGTCCACAGAGGCCACCGCCTCATGGGGCTTAATGGTCCGCTTGGTGAACATATCCGCCTTTCGTTCCAGCCTGCCATCCTCGTCCAGCACTTCCAGCGCACAGAGCAGATAATAGCTGCTGTCATCGGCAAAGGCCAGCCGGTTCGCCCGGTCATTGATAAGGCCATACTTGGCGGAAAAATCGTCATAGAGCCGGTTCAGCTCCGCCATCTGTTCCCGGATGGCGGCATCCGGCATGGCGGCGTTCATTTCCAGGTCGATGAGCCGCTGCACACAGTCCCGCAGCTCCACCAGCCCCTTGATGCGGGCCTCGGCGGTGGCGTTTAAGTCAGGGCGCACCATGCGGCTGTTTTCCCGGTAGTACACCGCGCCATCGACCACTGTGTAAGAATAGTTTTTCACATCCGGGTCTGCCGGGAGGGAGGTGTCGATGTCCTCGCCTTCTCCCAGCTCCGGCAGCTCGGCTTCGGTATAGCGCCCCTGGATATGCTGCATCGCCTCACGGAGCTGCTGTTCCAGGTCTGCGCCTTCCCTCGGATTGCAGACGAGCTGGGGGCCAAACGGCCCGGTCACAATATCCAGGTCGCCCAGCACCATTTCCGGGTGGGTACGGAAGTAACGGTTCATGGTCACATGGTCGTGCCGTTCCCGCCCATCTTTATCCGTATAAGTGTTTGTGTGTAACAGGTCTGTCTCCACCCATTCCGGCAGCGGCTCACCCTGCATCCGGGGGACATCCCGCTTTTGCAGGAAAACAATGTCCATCGCTATGTCTGTCCCGGCATTGGCCCGGAAGGTAGTGTTCGGCAGGCGGACCGCGCCCAGCAGGTCGCAGCGCCGGGCCATATACTCTCTGGCGTGCGCGTCCTTTTTGTCCATCGTGCCGCCGCTGATGCCGTTGGAGGTGATGAAAGCGATGATGCCGCCTGCCCGAACCTTGTCGATGGTCTTGGCAAAGAAGTAATCGTGGATCAGCAGATTGTGCCGGTCATAAGGCCGGTCACTCACCCGGTAGTTGCCAAACGGCACATTTCCGATGGCAAGGTCAAAGATGCCATCCGGGTACTGCGTTTTCTCAAAGCCGTTGACCTCGATGCGGGCATTGGGGTAGAGCTGGCGGGCGATGCGCCCGGTGATGCTGTCCAGCTCCACGCCGTACAGCTTGCTTTCGCTCATGCTCTCCGGGAGCATCCCGAAGAAGTTGCCCACGCCGCAGGACGGTTCCAGAATGTTGCCACTGTGAAAGCCCATCTGCTCCACGGCCTCATAAATGGCGCGGATCACCATAGGGCTGGTGTAGTGGGCGTTCAGGGTGGAGGCCCGCGCCGCCTCATATTCCTCCGGGGTCAAAAGCTCCTTCAGCTCGGCATACTCTTTGGCCCAGGCGGTTTTGGACGGGTCGAAAGCCTCCGGCACGCCGCCCCAGCCCACATAGCGGGACAGCACTTCCTGCTGTTCCGGGCTGGCCTGCTGGCCCGCCGCCTCAAGTTCTTTCAACAGCCGGATGGCGGTGATATTGGTCTGGTATTTGAGCCTCGGTCCGCCTTCCCCCAGGTGATCGTCCGTGATGCGGAAGTTCTGCCCGGTTCGGCGGGGCTGGTCCGTGTTTTCCTGATGGTCAGCCTGCTCCGCAGATGGGGCTGGTTCCGGCTCATCCACGCGCAGCCGCTCCACCACCACATCATAGGGAAGTCCATTTTTGTCCCCCGGATAGACCGTTACCGGTTCAGAAGTAATTTCCGGCGCAGGGGTTTCTTTTTCCTCCGGCGTGAACAGTCCGGCGTTTCGCTCATCCTGACGCAGCCAGGTTTCAAACTGCTCCCGGCTGATGACATCATAGCTCCAGGCATAAGGCCCGGTGTAAATGCGGACAGAGTTATCCTCAATGGCATCAATCGTGCCGGTGATGGGGTGGTCGGGAGCGGGGAGCGTCACATGGTCGCCCACCTGATAGAACGGAGTTCCTTCCATGAGAGGGGTGTGCCGGTCTGCAAAGCCTTCCGGGTCCTGAAAGAAGCCGTCCTGCTCCTTTACATACAGCCCCCGCAGAAGCGGTGCAAGTTCCTCCCAGCGGTATGCCAGGGTCGCAAGTTTTCGTTCCTCATGGTCCAGAATTTCCACCTCAACGCTGGTGGTGAAGGTGCGGTAGTCCGCTATATCCCCGGTCACAAGGTCCATCGTCTCCACACGCCCTGAATACAGCTCGGAAAGGCGTTTGGCGATTTTGGTGTTGCCCTCGCCATCCCGCAGCCAGCGGGAAATATACTCCTTGTCCTGCCAGGTAAACAGGCCGGAAGTCAGCACTTCCCGCAGGTCCTGGTCCGCTTTCTCCGGGGCGGCAGAAAGGAATTCAGTAATGGGACCGTTTCTCAGGTCGTTTTTCAGAAGCTGCTCAAACCGCTCCCGGCTCTCGGCCCGGAAGATGGGGTAAGCCATGCCGGAAGGAAGAAGCTGTACCATATCCTCCCGCAGCTCCGTGATCTGGTATTCCTGATTTTCCAGATAGACCGTATCGCCTTCATGGTAGACCGGCGCGGCAGGGTCATAGACCTTTTCCTCCGGGATGGCCTGCTGGATGGCCTCGTATTCTTCATCGGAAACGGTAATGTCAATCTCATGGGTCGGCTCCCCGTTCCCGATGGTGATGGTGTCTCCCTCGCGGGTGACAGGCTGGCCGGATAAGTCCGGCGCAGGCGGCTCCGGCCCTGGCTCGGCCTGTCCCTCGTCTGCAACAGCCTCCACATCCCGCATCACCTGGCGGATGAAAGGGTCATTGTCCAGCTTTTCCGGGTCCGCCACCTGACCGTCCACGATCCCGCGCTCGGCCAGGGCTTCTCGGATGGCAACAGGGTCCACATTGTCAAAGCGGTCCTGTTCCGCTTCGGTGTAGAACCGATCTTCCTTGATGAGCTGGGCAATCCGGCGCTGTACTTTGGGCCACGGCACATCGCCCGCTGCTCCGTCCGCTGTGACGGGAAAGGCAGGCAGCGCATCGCCGTATTCCCGCCGCAGCCAGGCGGCGGTATCTTTTTCACGGGCATGGTCCTTCATGTAGCGGACAACCGCGTGCTTGCTCTCGATATTGCCGTTCCATTCCTGGATGGCGGCATCAATGTCGGCCTGGGTAAGCGCCCGGCGAGGGGCCGCCGGTGCTGGCGGGGCCGGTTCCGGCTCCGGGACAGCAGAAGGGCCAGACGCGAAAACGCCTGGCCCTTCATCAATCCGCCGTATTTGTTCCTGTTCCGAGGGGAACAGGGTTAGCTGTATATAAGTTCCGTCAGAAGGATTTCCTCCGCCTGGGCTTTGCAGTTGTTCATCAGCCCCACCCAGGTCATCGGATCGCGGGCTTTCAGTTCCTCCGTCACGCCCGCCGCCTGCATCAGCTCCGGCATCATCTGCTCCAGCCGCCGGTTCATGGTCTGCTCGATCTCGTTCAGGTGCGGGTACAGTTTCCCGCTCACCATCATGGCGTTGAACAGGACCGGCCGATGCTTCTTCAGATAATCCCGGCGCATCCTCCCGTACCGGCCCAGGGGCTTCGTTTCCTCCAGCTTCAGGTCGGGGATCAGGTAATCTCCGTTCTTGGTGTAAGTCAGGTTGTTCTCCATGTGTGACGCTCCTTTCCGCGAATTTGGCTCGTTCATAGTTTTGGATGGTAATGCCGATCTGCCGCAGCACCTGTTGGTTGCTCTGGCTGACCGCCGTTCCCAGGGCGGCTACCGCCTCCGGGGTGTTGAAATCGAAGATACTTAAAAAGTCCTCATGGTCGAAGTAGCCTTCCGGCTCCAGTCCACACCGGGACAGTAGCGAGTAGGTAATGCTGACTGTTGCGGCATTTCTGAACTGCACTCCGATGTTAAATTCATCATAGCCTTCCAGAAAGCTCCCGTCAACGATGTCGAGGATGTCCCGCTTGTGTTCCACCCAATACTCGCTGACAAGCTGGGCCGCGATGCTTTCAAGCTGCTCTGCCAGGTTGTTTTCGGGCGGAGCGCCAAACCGTTCGGCAAGCACCTGGGCCACCGCCGCCTCATGCTCCGGGCGAAGCTCCCACAGGAAGGGGTGACGGGAATTTTTCCGCAGGCCGGTGTCGGAAATGTCGAACACATACCGAAGCCGGGGCTTTTCGCGGGAATTGTCCACAAGGGCGATGCCCTTGGAGCCGCGCCGCACATACCGGCGCATGGTGTCGTTCCAGAGGTCATATTCCGCACAGGCCGTTGCGTCCGGGCGCTGGGCGAAGATCATAAGCTGCTCGTGGAAGGGGTACTTATACAGCCGGGAGGCGGTGGTGAGAAATGCCGTCCACCTCTGCCAGCTATCCGTCAGATGGGTGGCGGTATAGCTGGCCATCGCAGAATAAAATTCCAGGTTACTCATCATAGGCATTGTCCTCGCTGTCAAAATCCGGGTACAGTTCCAGCTCGGCAAATGCTTCATCGGTCATGGCGGACAGCTTTGCAAGGGCAGAGTCGGTAAGCTCCAAAAGCTCCGTTTCATCTGCGCCCAGGTAGCCGCGCATCTCGGTGAGGGCCTCGATCAGCTCCTGGCGGGTCCCGTCCCCGGAATTGTAAATGCACATCAGGTTGATTTCTTCAAAGGTAAAGTTGTTCATATCAAAGCTCCCTTTCCGCGCTCTTTTTGGGCGCTGTCTTTTTCCGCTCCTGTTTCGGACTCTGCCGGAGCTGTTCCATCACAGATTTTTTCTTGTCCCGTTCCTCCCGGTGGACGGCATCTGCCAGGTCCATCAGGGAAATGGGCTGTCCGCTTCTTGCCTGCGCCTCCAGCTCCGCCGCCGTTGCTTTGGGGCCGTTGTTGATGATGCCGTCAATCATGCCGTAATCATCTTCAACGGTCATTTCCGCATTTTTCAGCGGATTGGACGGAAGAAAGCCGGGGATTTCCTGAAAGCCAACGCTGTCGCAGTAATGGCAGGATACCACGCCATCCCTTTTTATCGCAACGATGTCGCTGACGCTCATGGATGGGCTGTGGAAGTCTGCCGGGCGGCGAAAATTGAACTGTTCAAACAGCTTATGAAGCCGCCCGTCCATGCTGCCGGTTTCCGAAAGCGGAGCGGTATAGACCAGATCGTAGTTGCCACGCTCCACAGAAAGGTCATGGGCGTTCAGCCAGTCCATATTCATAAAACGAAGCCTCTGCGGGTCATTCTCGGCCACCTGGTAAATGGCGAAGCAGTCCCCCTCATGGGAAAGAAATGCCCGTTCCCGTTCTTCCTGATGGTTCAGTCGGTCCTGCACCCGCGCATCGAACTCCGGGCTTTCCTCCCATTCCTCGCGGGAGACGGCATACATGGTTCCGGCGGCCTGGGTGTCAAATTCTTCCCGGTCAAACAGCATCTCCGCGCTGCCGCCATCCACCACCGCATATACGGTCAGATCCCGCTCGTAAAGCTCCATCGCCCGCTCTTTAGAGAGGGGGAGCATATCCCCGTCCCGGTAGCCGCACTTTTCCAGGTCGTCCAGTGTAAGCATCGGGTCCGGCATAGGGTACTCATCCAGCGCCTGCTCCGGGGCATCCGGCAGCATGGTACTTTCCGGGGCGGCGGCCTGAGCCGCTGCCTCCTGCATCTGCTGATAGGCCGCCTCCTGCAAGGTTTCGATCATGGCAAGGGGCGCATACTTGATGGATTGGCCGCCCAGGTCGTGCATCCCGCAGATTTCCAAGGCGGCGGTGGACAGGGGAAGCTCCGGCGCGTCCAACTGGCCGCCATCTATCTGGTGGAGGGTGTCTTTGTCATAGAGGGTGTAGTCATAGCCGCCCTCGGTGGTTTGCAGATGCAGATACACCGCTTCATCCAGAAGCAGCAGTTTTTCCTGTACAGGCGCAAGCTGATCCAGCCGCTGCATCAGCTCCGCAGCCTTTGCGGTATCTTCCCCCGGCTCATTTTCATCCAGGACGCTTTGAAGCCATTCCTGGACACTATGCGCTCCGCCATGCCGGAGAGAAGCCGCAAGGTCTTTCACCGCAGCCTCCCGGTCCTCCACCTGGTCCCGATATTCATAAGGGTCAAACTCAAAGGCAAACTGGTCGATGTCGGAGGCAAGCCGGTCGATGGGGTCCAGCTCCGGCGCGGCGGGTTCCTCCGCTGCCGGTTCTTCCGCAGCCGGAGCCGTCTGCTCTGGCTCCTTTTTCTGCTCGGACAGGTCAATGCCCTGTTCCTTGCAGACCTCGGCAAAGTGCTTTTCGATACCGGCAATCATGCTGCCAGCAGTTTTGTTGATGGTATTCAGGCAGGCCCGAAGCTCCGACAGCTCCCGGTCCTTGCAGTAGGAGGCCACATAGCCGAAGCTGTTCTCCCCGGTTTCGATGCCGAAATACTGGCAGACCATGTAAGAAGTGCTTTCCGCCTCGATTTCCTCGATCTGGTGCGGCTTGGGCTTTGGCGGTTCCTTGGACGGGTCCCCGGCAGTGGCCTCCAACCGCTGCTTTTCATAGTTGTGCAGGGTGGCATGGGTCATCTCATGGATGCAGGCGCATACGGTCTGGACCTCGCTCATCCCTTGCCGGATGGCGATGCGCTGGGTGGTGGGGCTGAAAAAGCCGTCCATATTGTCCTGCATCGGCTCGATGGTCAGGGGAACCGGCGAAGTGCGCCGCAGGGCCTCCATGAAAGCCTCGTAGTGCTGGACATTCCCGAACAAATCGGCGGCAAGCTGGGGCAGCGGTTTTCCCTCGGTCTGTGCGTAGTCAAACACTTTGATGGGACGGAAAGTGGGGATTTCAATTTCCTTTTCCTCCATCACCACTTTGCCGTTGGCGTCCAGCACCGGGGCCTTGGTATCCGGGTCGAGCTTCTGTTCCTCGATTTTCTTCTTGTAGGGTGTAGGGGCGATAATCGTGATGCCATGTTCGCCCCGCTTTACATGACGCTCAAATTGCTGCCACTTGTTGTAACCGGCCACTTTGGTCGCGTTAGGGCGCTGTAAGCGGATCAGCATCTGGTTATTGACGGAGTAGGTGGGAAAGCGGGACATGACTTTCAGATACTCGGCATACTTGCCGCTGTCAAACACTTCCCGGATGCCTGCCTCGATCTTTTCACCCAGTTCTTTCAGGCGTTCCTTGTAGGTGGGCTTATCGGCCATGAGAGTTCAGCTCCTTTCCTGAAAAAATAGGCCCCCGCAGGGGAAGAAAACTCATCCCTTGCGGGGGCGGAAATGTAACGGTTTCAAACACGGTTTTGAGGGGTTCAGGGGAAAACATACGGCAACGCACAAACGGGGCCGGAAATGCCTTGAAATACCTGGGCTTTCTGGCCCCGAAAGCGTTACATCTGCCCCCGGTGGCGGCGCACCCGTTCACGGGTTTTCTTCCTCTGTTCAAAGGCGGCGCAGCGGGGACAGTACAAGGCCCGGTTGCTTCTGGCCTGGAAGGGCTTGCCGCAGGACCGGCAGCGTTTCAGCCCATCGGCTCCCTGGCCGATGGCCGCGCACAGCTCCGCATCCGCAGGCAGGACCGCCTCCTTAAAATACCGGCAGAGAAGGGAATAGGAAATGCTCTGCACGCAGACGCATCCCTCGCCTTCATCCAGGGCCAGGCAGTTTCCCTCGTCATAGTTGGCGCACAGGCGGCGGATCAGTTTCCGGGCGCGCCGAAGCTGCCCCTCCGTCATGCGGGGCTTATCCATTCCCGAACACCAGCTTGAAGTTGGTCTTTTCGCCGGTGTCCTCCATTACCACCGTTGCATCATAGGTCTTGCCGGTTTTCTCCGAATAGCAGCCGGTGAGCTTCACACGGCCATCCTTCAGGAGAGAGACGGCCACCGACTTGGTGAGGTTCTTTTTCTTGGCGGTGAAAAACTTGCTGTTTTTCCAAAGGGCAAACCGGCAGCCAGCGTTTTCGCAGAAAAATCCCTGCTTGCGCTCGGTGACAGCCCCGCCACAGCGGGGGCATTTGCCCACCGTCTCCCGGTCAGAGGGGAAAAGCACCTGGGAACCGTCAATCACCTTGTAGGTCCCCACCAGGTCCCGGAGCATATTGCAGATACCGTCCATGAACTCGCTGGGCTTCACTTCGCCGCGCTCCACCTCTTTGAGCTGGTGTTCCCATTCCGCAGTCAAGAGTAGCGATTGAAGCTGCTCCGGCAGGACGGTAATCAGGGAAACGCCGATCTGCGTGGGGATGAGGTTGGTGGCCTTTTTCTGTTTCCTGCGCTCCACAAAGCCGGTAGACACCAGCTTTTCTAAGATACCGGCGCGGGTCGCCGGTGTGCCGATGCCCTTGCGCTCCGCATCCTCCGGCATATCCTTTGCGCCAGCCGTTTCCATCGCGGAAAGCAACGTATCCTCGGTGTAGTGTTTGGGCGCGGTGGTCTTGCCCTCCTTGATGGAGACAGCGGTGACAGGGAGCGTCATTCCTTCTGTCAGTCCGTCCGGCAGGACGCTTTCTTTCGCCGGGTCTGCCTTTTCCCGCTGATAGGCTTTCCAGCCCGGATCGGTGATGGCCTTTCCTTTGGCAGAAAACTGGTTCCCGCCGCAGTCCAGGGTGACAGCCGTTTCCTGGTAGCGGTAAGGGGAGCCGGTAGCGCACAGAAGCTCCCGCGCCACCAGACGCAGGATTTCCCGTTCCCCGGCAGGCAGGGCCTCCACATCCGTCCGGCCAGCTCCCTCGGTGGGGACGATGGCATGGTGGTCGGTGACTTTGGCGCTGTTGCAGACCTGGGCGGCCAGAACGGTGTCCGGCACAGCCACCCCGCAGATCTTCGCCGCCGCAGCCGTCAGTGCCGGAATCGTCCCTTCCATGTCAGCGGTCAGATACCGGCTGTCGGTACGGGGATAAGTGCAGAGCTTCTTTTCATACAATGCCTGGAGATAGTCCAGGGTCTGCTGGGCCGTGTAGCCAAGCTGCCGGTTGGCGTCCCGTTGGAGAGTCGTCAAATCATAGAGGGCAGGCGGCTTTTCCGATTTTTCTTTCTGCTCCACAGTCTGGACCAGGGCGGGCTGGCCTTTGCAGGCATCCGCCACCGCCTGGGCCGCCGCTTTCTCGGTGCATTTCTCACCGGCGGCAGAAAATCCGCCGCAGTCCAGAACCGGCGTATAAAACGGAACCGGCTTGAAGGCGCTGATCTCGGCCTCCCGCTGGACGATCAGGGCCAGCGTTGGGGACATCACACGCCCGATGTTCAAAGTGCGGTGATACAGCACGCTGAAAAGGCGGGTGGCATTGATCCCCACCAGCCAGTCGGCTTTGGACCGGCACAGGGCGGACGCATACAACCCGTCATAGTCGCTGCCCGGTTTGAGGGCCGAAAAGCCCTCCCGGATGGCGGCATCCTCCATGCTGGAAATCCACAGCCGGAGCATGGGCTTCTTGCAGCCGGTCAGGTTGTAGACGGTGCGGAAGATGGACTCTCCCTCACGCCCGGCATCGCAGGCGTTCACCACCTCGGTCACATCGGACCGCTCCATCAGCTTTTTCAGCAGGTCAAACTGCTTTTTCTTGTCGGCGTCCACCGAATACTGCCATTTCTCCGGCAGGATCGGCAGGTCCTCATAGCGCCACTTGGCATAGTCCGGGTTATAGGCGGAGGCATCCGAAAGCTCCGCCAGGTGGCCGAAACACCAGCTCACCAGATACCCGCCGCCTTCCAGATAGCCGTCCTTTCGGTTTGTTGCCCCCAGCACCGCCGATAGGCTCTGTGCCACAGAGGGCTTCTCTGCAATCACAAGTCGGCTCATGGTTTCACGCTCCTTCCTTTGGGTTTTATCGCCGCTGGTTCCATCACGCCCCGGTAACAGGGCAGGATGCAGCCCTCCCCATAGCGTTTGCAGCCGTGGCAGGGATGGCCTTTGGCCGGGCGGGACAGGTCAGGCCCCCGCTCCTGGCGGGGGAGCTGCATCATCATGCGCTCCAGAGGGTTGTCGGTGAAATATCTCATAGCTTTTCATCCTCCGGCTCCGCATCCATAGGAAACTCGTCGTCCATTTCTTCCTCTGCGTCCTCGTCCAGATCTTCCTCCCCGGTGGGTTCCTCGTCCTCGCCGTAGTCGTAATCATCCAGGTCGGTGTCGCCTTTGGTCTTGGGCTTATTCTTGATAAATTTGAGGTAGTAGAACGCGCCGCCGCCTGCCAGGGCCGCGATCAGCAGGATAATCAGCAGGCCGCCCATGCCGCCGCTTTCTTCCTCCGGCTCTGGCTCGGTTTCCTCGGCGGCAGGCGTTTCTTCCGGTTCCGGCTCTGGCTCCGGGCCAGCGCAGGCGGTCATATCCGAAGCGCAGATTTCACAGTTCATGTTGACCGCTCCGGCCTGGCAGCGGGTGGTGCAGGAACAGGTGGCCGGTTCGCCATCATCGGCCAGGGCCATCAGGTCCGCCTCGTCCACCTGGTTCAAGAAATGGACCGTTTCCTCACCCTTATCGTCACGGTCAATAATCAGGTAAAAGACATTCCCGGCTTTCGTTTCCAGCGTGATAAACTGCTTGCCGGTGCCGGTTGTGCTGCCGTAATCGTCAATCAGGGTCAGGTTCCCGTCCGGGGTCAGGGCGCTGCCGCCCCCGCCGCCAAGCAGTCCCATCAGAGAAGAAAGTTCATCTTCGCCAAGAGAGAGGGAAAAGCTGCCATCGCTGGTGCTGGCATCGCTGATGGTGAGGTAATCGCCGCACACATAGCCCTCGCGCTCCGGCAGGAGGATTTTCACCCATCCGCCTTCGGTGCCGATCACCTCCACCTCGGTCCCATTGGGGAGCTGGGTGATGGCGGCATTGTCGGTCCCCGCGCCGGTGCGGACATTTAAGTTGCCGCCGTTGGTGGTGACGGTCCCGGTCCTGGGGCTGGCCGCCTCGCCGTTGGAAGTGATCTGAAGGCCGCTGTCCGTAGTGGTGACTTCCACCTGGGAGCCGAACAGGGAGGAAAGCAGCCCGGCCACATCTTCCTCGGTCATGGTTTCGGTTTTAGCCGTATCAGAGGCATTTTCGTCCGCATCCGCAGTATCTTCGATGCCGCCGGTGGTGGGAGTCTCCGTTTCTTCGGCCTGTTCGGTGCTGACCGTGGTTCCCGGCTTTGCCTCCGGGTCGTTCCCGTTGGCAAAAGCCACCGTAGAAAAAGCCGTGAAGCAGAGCATCACGGCCACAAAGCTGGCAAGGATACGAGATTTAGTTTTCTTCATCGCCGGTTTCCTCCTTCTCCGTCATGGCAGGGGCCATCTGGCCGTTTTTAGACGCTTCGATCAGGGCCGCCAGTTCCTCCGGCGTCATGCCCATGCTGCGGACCATGCCCACAATGTCCAGGTTTTCCAGCTCGGTGCGCTGTTTGTCCAGTTCCTTCTGCCGGGCCTGAAGCTCCGCGATCTTCGCGGCGTTCTTCTCATACTCGGCATTGATTTTCTTGATTTTGGCGTTCATACAAAAGCTCCTTTCTGTCACGGCAGTCTCGCAAAGGTGTAAAAATGCTGCTGCCAGTAAGAGGTGTTGATATTTGCGTAAGAGATCGGGGACCCGCAGTGGATCATCATTCCGTCACCCACATACAGCCCCACATGGGAGGCCCCGGCGGTGTCATAGGTCCCCTGGAAAAAGATCAGGTCGCCGGGCCGGGCGTTCTCGCGGGAAACGGGAGTGGAGATGTTCAGAAGCCCGTTGGCGGTCAGCCGCCCCACATCCCAGCCGGAATGATTGATGACCCATGAAATGAAGCCGGAGCAGTCAAAGCTGGTGCTGGGAGAGCTGCCGCCCCACACATAGGGATAGCCCAGGTACTTTTCCGCCTCGGTAATCATGGCCCGGAAAGTTTCATCTTCCAGGGCCTCCGGGGGAATGTCATAGTCGGTAAATTCCAGGCTGCCGCTGTTGGAGGCGTTGGGATTACCCTCAAAGAGATCGGGCCGGTTGCCCAGCGTTGCCATATAGACCGCATAGAGGCTCACCTGTTCCTCGCCCATGATGTAGACAGGCAGGTGGGACAGGTCAAAGTTTTCCAAGGTCACATAACAGATGTAGTAATCGTAAGGGACCTGCTCGCTGGTGGTTTCGCCGGTTTCCGGGTCCGTTGAGGTTTCGGTGCGGTAGCGTGTCTCCACCACCACTTCCTCGGTGAGAATGTACTGCCGCTCAAAGAGCATGGAGAGGGTTCCTTCCACTTCGGCAAGGGTCCATTCCCCCTGATGGTAGGCGGTAAGGATGGAGATCAGCACATAGGGGTCATGGACGATTTCATCCAGATCAAAGTGATACTCGTCATAGTCATGGGTGGCCTCGTAGTTATCCAGGTAGTCCTGCAACTCTGCCTCCATCTGTGCGTAGGCGGCCTCGGCCCCCAGCATATCCTCATCGCGGGAGGGATAGGTGGAACCGGCAACGCCGGAACCCACGCTTTCAAACATCATGGAACAGGAGGACATGGTGTTGAGCAGGAAACAGAGCATCACCACCAGGGCGATGCCTACCAGAAAGCCCCGCCGGTGCCGCCAGACGAACTGCGCCGCCTGTTCGCTCTTTTTCGCGGCGGTTTTGGCGGTCTTTGCCGTCTGCTCCGCAGCTTTGGCGGTACTGCCTGCGGTCTGGCCTGCACGCTTGGCAGCGGCATACTGTTTCTTGATGGCGTGCTTTTGCTGCCACCGGGGCAGCGGATTGCTGGCAAGCTGGGGATTGTCCCGCAGGCTTTTGTGGTAAAGAGCATTGATGTTGGCCTTTTCCAGCTTTTTCTCGGCTTTGGCGGCCTCCCGGTAGGGTTTCAGCTTGTGGGAATGGTAGGCGCTCTCAATCATGCGCCCGCCCGTCTCGGCAGCTTCTTCCACCTTGTGGGCGCTCTCCACGCCCACATTATCTTCCTCAGACTCCCGGATTTCCTTGTGTACTTTGGAGAGGACCGCGTTCCCAGGCGCGTCCCGTACCGCATGGGACAGCTTGGAGGGCGGCTTTTTCTTATCCACTTCCTCAAAGCGCAGGCGGGTGACGGTCTTGCCGGTGGCAGGGTCCGTTACCGTTTCCTCGAAGCGGATTTTCTTCTTGGGGATTTTCGCCCGCGCCTTTTCTGCCTTGTCCGCCGCCCGGTCTGCCTTGCGGATGGGCTTTTCCAGTTCCGGGGCAGCCCGTTCCTCCTTGGTAAACTGCAAGCGGGGTTCCTGCCTCATGCCGATACCTCCTGGGGCTTCGTGGTCATAATGCGGTACAGCTCCGTGTCCTTCGGGAACCGATCCAGGAAAGGCAGAATGACATTCCCGTAGAACAGAAGCCCCTCGCCCTCGCCGGAGTGGGTCACATAGGAAAGCTGGTGTGGGCTGATGTTAAGCTGCTTCGCCAATATCTGCCGGTCCCCGGATGCCTGATTGAGCATATAGATGAAGTCGCTGTTCTCAAAGATGTTCTCAATCTCGCGGGAGGCAAGCAGGTCCTTGATATTTTGGGTGATCCCGGTGGGGATGCCGCCCCATTTCCGAAAGCGTTTCCAGATTTCCACGCTCCAGCTTGCAAGCTCCCCCTTCAAAAGCAGGTGGAACTCATCGCAGTAGTAGCGGGTGGTCTTGCCAGCCGCCCGGTTGACGGTGACACGGTTCCACACCTGGTCCTGGATGACCAGCATACCGAGCTGTTTTAACTGCTTGCCGAGTTCCTTGATATTGAAGCAGACCAACCGGTTTTCCAGCTCCACATTGGTACGGTGGTTAAACACATTGAGGGAGCCGGTTACATACAGCTCCAAGGCCGCCGCAACGCGCTTGGCCTCCGGCTCCGGCTGGCGCAGAAGCTCATCATAGAGGTCTTGCAGGATGGGCATTTTCTCCGGGTCCGGGTCAGCCAGATATGGCCGGTACACATTCCGCACCGCGCGGTCAATGACGGTCTTTTCCACCGGCTGCAATCCGTCCTTGCTCCCCACCACAATATCGCACAGGGAGAGGATGAAGTCGGCTTTCAAAGCCAGCGGATTATCATCGTCCGAATAGTTGAGGTTGATGTCCATTGGGTTCACATACTGGTTGCTGGTGGGAGAAATCTTCACCACCTGTCCGCCCAGGCGGATCACCAGCGGGGCATATTCGTCCTCCGGATCACAAATCAGGACATCATCATTCGTCACCAGGAACACATTGGAAATCTCGCGTTTTGCCGAGAAGGACTTACCGCTGCCCGGTGTGCCGAGTATCAGCCCGTTGGGGTTCTTCAGGAGTTTTCGGTCCACCATAATGAGGTTGTTGGAGAGCGCGTTCAGCCCATAGTACAGGGCCTCTTTGCCATCCTGGAAAAGCTCCTGGGTGGTAAAGGGTACAAAAATAGCGACGCTTGAGGTTGTCAAGCCCCGCTGTATCTCAATCTGGTTATAGCCCAGGGGCAGGCTGCTCATCAGCCCTTCTTCCTGCTGGAAGTCCAGCCGGGTGAGCTGGCAGTTGTGCTTTTGGGCGATGGAGCTGGCCTGAAACACATTGTTGGCAAGCTGCCGCTGGCTGTCTGCGGTGTTGAGGACCAGGAAGGTCAAAAGGAACATTCGCTCGTTCCGGCTCTGCAAGTCCTGCAAGAGCTTTTTCGCCTCCGTCCCGTAGGTGGCAAGGTCGGAGGGAATTATATCCATGTCATAGCCGCTGCGGACCGCTTTCTTTTGTTCCTCGATTTTTGCCCGGTCCAGGTCGGTAATCTTGCGCTTGATGGTCTTGATGGCGCTCACCTGGTCCACCGACTGGATGTGCAGGTTCACGATCAGGCTGCTTTCCATGTCCAGAAAGTCCGCCAGCATCCGGTCATTCAGCTCCGGCGCGAGGATTTGGACAAAGGAGACAGCCCCGAACTTTTTCCCCATGCAGAAGGTCTTGCCGTTGGGGAAGGAGAAGGAGCTGGGCGCAATAAAGTCTTTGGTGGAGAGGCCGGAAGGGGCCAGCCAGTCCCAGGAGAATTGAAACGGTTCCTGTCCGTCCATGTGGAAGATCTGATGCAGCACCCGCAGGCGCTCCTTTCCGTTTAACGGTTCCACCACCACGCCCAGCCGCTTGAAGTTGTTTATCACATCCGTCTCAATGCGTTCCAGACGGGGCTTTGCCGCCTTCAGGCTGGCCGCCTCAATCCCGAAAGTCAGGTACTTGGTCTTGATAAGGCCGTTGTTGCCCTTGGCAAGCTGGTTTTGCAGCATTTCCGTGTACTCGGCCCGGATGCTGTCAAATTCATCGCCCTGGGGCGGGATATTGATGCTGTTCGCATAGCTGTCCCGGCTGGCGGTCAGGTTGAGGAAGGAAAGCTGAAAGCGGATGGAGCTGTCGAAGTAGTTGAGGAAGTCGCACCAGCCTTCAAAGATGGCTGTTTTATCCTCGTTCTGCGAAAGCTGGTAGTTAATGTCCTGGTACTGGACCGTCTTGGTGTAAAAGGTATCGGTGACACGGCAGATGCCGTCCGGGAACATCCGCTGATAAGGGATGCTGTCCTGCGCCGAAAGCTGCTTTTTATCGGTCTGGTTCGCCCTGGCGATGGCGGCCTCGATCTGCTTTCTCTCGGCGCGAGTCAGTTTTCGCTTTTCCGTTGACAATGTGATACACCTCCCTGTCTAACTGGTCCTGCCGCATGACAACGGCGTAAAAGTTCTTGGTTTTATAGGGCCGCTGTCGGGGCCGCAGGAAACACACCCGGATCATGTTGCGGAGTATCTTTTCCAGCGGCTGGCCGTTCTTCTCGTACATCGCCAGCAGGAAAAACGGCAGCATGAGGATGACCATGCACATGGCCGCTGTGCTGGTCCCCACAGGCCCTTTGAGCAGAAAGAAAAGCGGCACGCCGAGAAGCGCCCCGCTCCCGAAGCAGACAAGCTGCCTCTTGGTGAGATTGAACATGACCTTCGTTTTTACTTTGGTCAGGTCTTTTGGTACTGGTACATAAGCCATTTAGAAACCTCCCTCCCGATTTAGTGCGCCGAGAAAATACTCTTGGCGAGGCTTCCAGTTTTGAACAGGGTAAAACACAGCAGCACCGTATAGCCCACACAGCTCCAAATCGCACCGATGATGTCATCATCCAGGGCGATATTCTCCACCAGGACCGCATAGATGCCCACGCAGACGATGATGAGAAATGCCTGAAAGCCCAGGGCCATCAGGGAGCGCAGGTAATTCTGGCCCATGCCGCCCCATTCCCGTCCCATCATGGCCGCCATCGGGATGGGAGCCACAGAGGTCACGAGGTAGATTTCCACCATCCGGCCATAAATGACGATGAATATGCAGATGGTGAGCGCCCACATGGTAATGCCCACAAACAGAGATTGGAACCACAGGCCGAACAGCGGCCCCAGCTCCATCTCCATCAGGCGACTCTCCATGTCGGTGATAACGGAGCTGATGTCGATGCTGGCATCCGAAATGATAACGCCGGATGCCTGATTGACAACGCCCTGTGCCACATCAAACACACCCATGACGATGTTCCAGGTATTGGTGACAATCAGGATGGCGCAGGCCGTTTTGAAAATCCACTTGAAAAAGACCGCCGTTTCGATCTCGTGGAAGTTATTCTTGTCGGTGATGATCTGGATCAATTCCAGCGTCATGACAAACGCTAAAATCACTCCGGCGATGGGGACAATGACCGTCTCCGAAAGGTTGTGGATCATGTTATAGATGCTGCCATTCCAGCCCTGGGGGGTCATACCCACCTGGCCGGAGATTTCAGCCACCTTCTGGTTGACAGAATCGAACATCCCGGACAGGTTGCTCGTGATACCGCCCACCAGAAGCTCCTTGAGCCATTCGGTTATGGCATCCCACAGAAAATCCATAGGGGTTTACCCTCCTTTCTGCCCCTCCCGCACAGGACGGGAGGGGCCGGGGTTTTGGAGTGACAGATTAGCCGAAAAGCCCGGTGAGCTGCGGAACGAGCAGCATCCCGATCAGGGCAACGCCGCCGCCCGCCATGAGCTGCTTCATGCCCTGGGATTTTGCACCAGGGTTGTCGTTGCCGTAGCCTTCGAGAAGGTTAATCACGCCCCAGATACCAAGGCCAGCGCCCAGGGCAATCACGAGAGTCTGAAGAACATCCACAGCAGAGTTAAAGAATTCCATAATGTACCTCCATAAAATTTAATTGATTTTTGATTGATTACGGAAGGCACACATTTTCCTCGAAGGTAATCAGCCGCCGGTTTCCTCGGCGGCTTCGTCCCCGGACAGGTCTATCGAATAGGCTGCAAATTGTTCGTCCGGCCTCAATTTGAGCCTGGCAGACAGAAAACGCTCTATGTCGAAGGCGTTTTTCTTGTCGTAGTCGGAAAGGTATTTGTAGTTCGGATGTTTGGTAATATCAAACTTCTCCGAAAGGAACGGCCTTACGCCGCGCAGTTGCAGGATGCACTTGCCGCCATCCATAACGGCCAGCTCATCCTGGCTCATCAGTTCTTTTCCGAGCTTCTGGTAATTGAGAGAGTGGGAAGTTTCCCGCCCACGGCTTTCGCCGGTATTGTAGGTATCGATTGTCTCTTTCCCAAGGGATGCCGCCAGCTCCTTTAAGGTGGTCGGCTCCTTGCCGCCCAGGAATACCGTGGCATCCATGTTTCCGATGATGGTGTCGGCGTTGTCTTTGTAAATCGCTTTAAGCTGGCTCTGCGCCTGGAGGACGAGGCAGGCGGACACCTCACGGCTTCGGATGGTTGCGACCAGCTTCTCCAGCCGGGGGATCTGCCCGATATTGGCGGCCTCGTCTATGAGGCAGCGCACATGGACCGGCAGCCTGCCGCCGTACACATCATCAGCCTTCTCACAAAGCAGGTTGAAAAGCTGGGAGTAGGCCATAGCGATCAGAAAATTCATGCTGTCCTCGGTGTCGCTCATTATGAGGAACAACGCTGTCTTGCGATCTCCGAGGGTGTCCAGTTCCAGCTCGTCATAGGCAGTCAGGTCCCGGACCTCCTGAATGTCAAAAATAGAGGTCCTGGCCGCCGCGCTGATAAGGATACTTTTGGCTGTTTTACCTGCGGCGAGCTTGTATTTTTTATACTGGCGCACCGCAAAGTGTCCGGGCTGGCGGCTTTCCAGCTCCTTGAACATCAAATCCACAGGGTTTTCAAATTCCTCATCGTCCTCCCGGACCTCCATCGCGTTAATCATTTCCAGCAGGGTGGAGAAGTTCTGTTCCTCCGTTGGGGCCTCATAATGGATGTAGCCGATCAGTGCCGTAAACAGCAGCGTCTCGGCTTTGACCCAGAAATCGTCCCCGCCCTTGCCTTCGCCTTTGGTGTTCGCAATCAGCGTTGTCACCAATTTCAGGATGTCCTTCTCCGAGTGGATGTAGGCGAAGGGATTGTAGTGCATGGATTTTTTCATGTTGATGGTGTTCAGGAAACGGATGCGGTAGCCGAACTTTTGCAGCATTTTCCCGCACTCGATGAGGATACTGCCCTTTGGATCGGTGACTACAAAGGATGTCGGGTAGGTCTTGGAAGTACACTGCATCAGGTTGGGCTTCAACCAGAAGCGTGTCTTACCGCTGCCGGAGCCGCCGATAATCAAAACATTCTTATTCCTGGCTGTCCTGGGGTCCTTGGGGCGGCTGTTCATCGTCAGCCGTTCCGTCTGGGTGAGAATGATGTTATTCTCAAATACCGGGTCCATAAACGGCTTGATGTCCTCCGCCGTCCCCCAGCGGGCCGAACCGTATTCCATGTTCTTGCGGTATTTCTTGGCATTTTTGCCCTTGATGTAGACAGCCAGGCGCAGGGCAGCCCCGCAGCAAAGGCCCACCAGCAGGTCAACCGGGTGAAAGCTGGGGAGCGCCGACTGAAAGGCGGCGGCAAATCCATCCATCAGGCCCAGCAGCTTGGCCGAAGCGTCCACGCCCGGAGCCAGCCGCCATGCCTCACCCAGCTTGGTGGCATACAGGCCGATCAGCAGATAGGGCAGGTTGGGGAGCAGAAGTTTTTTCAAATCGAGCTGTCTCATCGTTCCTGTTCCCTCCGTTTTTCACGGTTCGGGACCGGGGCTTTCACCAGCTCCTTGAACTTCTTGAGCTTACCCAGCACCGACTCCCGGCGCTGCTCCTTTTTCAGCCGGTTCTTGGAATACTTCTGGAAGGCAGCGTTCATGCTCGCCTCGCTGGGAGCTTTGAAGAAAATCTGATACTGGCCCTTTGCCGTTTTATAGACCGCATACTGGACCTTGTACTCGCGGGCAATCCGGTCAAAACTCCGAAGCCCCTTGTCTTGCAGGTCGATCTCCTTCATGTCGCCGTACTGCTTTTTCAGATCCTCCATGCTGACCCTGCCGTATGGCTTTACATCGTCCGGGCTGTCCCGGCTCTTTTGCAGCTTCTTGTTCTTTCGGTGGGCCAGGTACTTGGAAAGCGCCGCTTTCAGGACCCGCCCGGTGAACTTGGTGGCATTGACCGTCAGCGTCAATGTCCTGTTTTCCACTTCTTCCTGCATCAAAATCACTCCCTTCTGTCAGGATGAAAGCGGCGGCCCCGTCTAAGGCGGGACCACCAGACGGCGGAGCAGGTATCGTGTCCGCATAGCCGATTACTCCCAGATGGCTGGAAACAGCTCATCAGAGCGGCGCTCCGGCTGTTCCAGCAGGGGAAAATGGACCTCTTGCAGATACCGGGCAAGCTCCATCACCTGGTTGTCCTTCGGCGGATTATAGCTACAACTATACAGGTCATCGTCCCGGCCATACCGCTCATTCCGCCAGCAGTTGATGTGGATGCCAGTGCCGACCTCCACATCACAGTGCCGCCTGCCATTCTGGATGTGCAGATAAATCCCTTCCGGGAAAAACTCCTTCCTGAACCGGCATCGCGGGAACTGCGGCTTGAGCTTTCGGTATTCCGCATCCATCAGGCCCTCAAAGAGCGCCATCTGTTCTGCGTGGTTCAGCTCCATCATTTTCCGCCTCCTTCCTCGCGGCCCTGGCCTTTAACCGTCAGGATGCCGTCCAGCGTAGTGGCAGTGATCCGCAGCCGCTCGGCTACGGCGATGTCGTTCTTCATGGCCTCATCCACCGTACCGCCGCAGACCACCAGCACAGAAGCGCGGCGGAGATAGTCGCGGGCCATGTCGATCCCGTCCTTATGCTCCTGGGGGATGCTGTCCTTCAAAAACAGCGGAAGGAACAGAAGCGGGCAGACCGGGGAAAATCCGGCCTCGTAGACCAGGCGGCAGTATTTGGCGGCGTTTTCGGTGTTCTCAAACTCGTTGTCGCCCCAATGGGCGGTGATATACGCAAGCGGGCGTTTCATGCAAAACTCCTTTCTCCCCATGTCCGGGGTGCAGAAAAGGCGGCCCTTATGAGCCGCCTCCGTAAAGGTCGTGGTTGACCAGCATCGTGTAGTGGTTGTCCAGAGAGGACGGTGCATTGAACAGCGCCGCCATCAGATATGCCTTGGTGTTCCAGACGCGGGTGGTGTTTTCGTGGATGCCGTCCAGCACTTTCTCGATGTGGGAACAGGTGATCTTCGCAAACCGCTGCTGAACAAAAGCGGTGGGGTATTCCGCATCCCGCCCGATCTTGATGGTGGGGCTTTTGGTCAGCGCCACTTCCAGCATGATTTCCACGAACTCGTCTATCTGTTCCCGGTTCAGGGAATTGCAGATATGCTCGTACTCAATCTGATCCCTGATTTCTTCCCGTTTCTCCATCACTTCCGTCTGTCCGTCCGTCTCTGCCGCCGCAGGCGCAGAAGGAAAGAATGAATGAGTATTTGATCCATAAGTATTTGATTTTTGGATATTTGATTTCTTAGTATTTAATTGCGGCGGGTTTTCCGTATCTGGTATAGCCATATCTGGTGTTTCCATATCTGGATTTACCATATCCGGGTTTTCCGTACCTGGTGAAGCCGTATCTGGCGGGGCCGGTTCCGGCTGGGGCTTGACCGGCTTCTCAAAGATGGTGTATTCGGTATCGGTGATCCGGCCATTCTTGCCCCGAAGCTGCCTGCGGGTCAGATACCCCGCATTTTCCAGCTCCCGGAGGGTCTTGCCAATCGTCTCCACGCTTTCCTTGCAGATGGAGGCCAGGCCCCGCGTGGTGTAATTCCACTCATCCGGCAGGGAGAGCATCATGGAGAGAAGCCCCTTGGCTTTCAGGGTCAGGCCGGTATCTTTCAGGTGGTAGTTGCTCATCACGGTGTAGTCCCGCGTGCGCTCTACGCGAAAAACTGCCATATTCATCACTCCCATTCTGAAAGGGCGGCCCGGCCCTGGGGCCAGCCGCCTTACTGGTTACGGTTCATAGACCGGCTGGGTATGTTCATACACCGGGCCGCACAGCCCGTTTAAGTCCTCCACAAGCTCGCCCAGGTCCAGGCACAGCTCGCTGTCCATGACCGGCGTATCTTTGATGGTGCGGTACTGCGTGATGTAACCGTCATGGTCGTAGTTCACGCTCACGCAGGAGACAACCGCCAGGGACATATCTTCCAGGAGCCACAGCTCCAAGGTGCGGGTAGCCACCACGATCTCCATTGTGACCTGATCGGTTTCCTCATACAGCAGGGTGGCCTTCTGGCGGAACAGGTCCTCGCCCCGGTAGTTGAAGGACCGTTCCTGCCTGCCCTGGGTAATGTAGGAATACACCGTTGTGGCATTGTGGCGGACCACCTGCAACAGACTGTAAATGTCCAGGCTTTCCACCAGCTCGGTGGCCTCGTCCTCGGTGTAGCAGCCTTCTTCCACCGCCTGCTGAAACAGATCGTCAAAGGTTTCTTTCAATGCTTCATAAGCGTCCATACTTAAATCCTCCTATGGGTGAGCCTGCCATCAACGGCGGCGTTTTTTGGGTTTGTCGGGCAGGATATGCCCCTCGATGATTGCAGCGTGGCGGCGGATCTGAAGCTGGCCCTGGCGTTCCAGGGACCGCATCCGGGCATATTCGTCCTCGGTCAGAAACAGCCGCTTATACTGGCCCCTGCGCCCCAGGGGGCAGTGGGTGGACAGGATGAGAAATTCCGCCATGTGCCGGGTATCGTCCTTGAACCGTTCCACAGCCAGCAGATCGTGGCCTTCCAGCGGAAGATGCAGAGGTTTCATGCCTTGCTCCCCCTTTCGTGAATATCCAGGACCGCACAGCCATACCGGGCGATGAGCAGGGCGTTCACGATCATGCGGAGTGCCGCAGCGTCTACAACTTCGGCATCCGCCAGGTCACGGGTTGTCAGGCCGCCTGCGTTAGTGTAGATGCCCCGCGCAGCGATATAGAGGGTGTAATCGTGGGGCGAAATCTCATGGAGCCTTGCATAGTCGAACTCTGCGCCCCGCCTGCACAGGCAGTTTCCGGCGCGGCGGTAAATGTCCTCATCGGAAGTGAACAGGAACATAACTGCAAAGAAGGCAGGCGTGTCCCGGCGCTTGCTGTGGCCCAAGTGGATTTTCACACCCTCCATGCGCTGCCGGTGGCGCTCATCCTGCCAGAGCATACCGGGAAAATCCCGGATCAGCGGTTCCAGACGGGCCATCAGGCGCTTATCGTGGGGAAACATCTGCCGGACCACCTCTGCATAGCCCACAACGCCCGCCTCGATGCGCTCGGCCATCCAGGGACAGCCGCAGGCGGTGCAGCCAAATTTCTTGACATACTCGGTGCAAAGTTTGCAGTCCACATCTGCCGGTGTGTATTTGAAAGTGTTGATATACATGGATACCTCCTTGTGAAAATGAAAAAGCCGGGCAAATGGATTGTCCGGCGGTTTAGGTGTATTCGGTTTTATCGCTCCTGGCTGCGCTGGCGTTTCTTCTGCCATGCCTCAAGCAGCTTGATGATGGTGTTCTCCATTTGCAGGGGCGTATAGGATTTTGGAAAATACTTGCGTATGCGGTCCCCGTCCAAAGTCAGGCTGAATTTCTCCGGCTTCTTTTCCTCGGACATGATTGCCAACATACTGTCCTCATTGAGCCGCCCGGCCTGGCTGAATTTCTTCATCCGCTGGGCCTGGGAGAGTGACGGGGTGGCCTGCTCATAGTCTATCGTGGTGACGAGCATCTGCTGTTCCTCCGGTTTGAGCGCCGCAATTTGATAGGCGGGTGAAAGGGCAATCTTTTTCTCGTCTACCATCTGCATCAGCTCCGGGACCAGGTTCGTCAGGGAAATATAGTTGCGGACCGTATCGCCGCTGACCCCCATCTGCTGGCCGATTTCATCATCACTTCTCAACTTCGCCGAAATTTTCGGCGAAGTCAAATCGTTTCGTGCGCCCTGCCGCTTGATAGCCTCCAGCTTCATCTTGTACGCCTTGGCCCTTTCGCTGGGAAGGATGTTCTCCCGCTGAAGGTTGCTGTCCACCATGATGATGGTGGCCGCATCCCGGTCCAGGTTACGGATCAGAACCGGCATGGTATCCAGACCGGCCTGCTCACAGGCGTATTTACGCCGGTGTCCGGCCACAATCTCATAGCCGCCTTCCTCGCGGGGCCGCACGATGGCGGGGATAATCACGCCATACTCTTTGACGCTCTGGATTGTCTCCCGCATTTCCTCATCGTCCCGCACCTGAAAAGGGTGGTCCGGGAATGGGTAAAGGTCCGTCAGCGGCAGACGAACCACCACTTCCTCCTGGGGTGGCTGCTGGGCAGGCGGGGCGGTTTTCTTTCGTCCCCTGGCAGGTGACGCGGGCTTATCGCTCAATGCTTCTCACCTCCACTGAGACACAAAGAGGAGGCCCAGCCCGGAACCTCCTTTCGCATCTGATTTTAGGCATAGAACAACGGACATCAGCAGAAACACTAATGTCCGTCAATCCATCGGCCCACAAGAGCCGCTATATTCAGTTGTCCGGCTTCACACAGGGGAAGGCTCCGGCGGAGCCTGGCACACATCACGACAGTTCTCTTTGCCACTTCATTCTCTTGTCGTTCCCTGTGTTTTGCCCTTAATTTTTCCCTCACGAGCGTCCGTGAGGCCATAAAAATGCGGTAATGTTCGATAACAGCCTATAACGCCTTCGCATGGATAAATTGGCGTATTTTCAAGGGTTTCCGGGGTTTTAATAACACCCGACAACACCTCTCGGAAGGTGGTGAAATCTCAAGGGGCTAATTCTTTTTCAATAGAAATATACTTCTTTTCTTCTACCTTCGGTGCTTCCTCTTTCTTTGGAACTTCCAGTGTCAGAACACCGTTTTCAAATTTTGCCTTCACGTCATCCTGCGTTACTGCATCGCCGACATAAAAGCTTCGGCTACAGCTTCCGCTGTAACGTTCCTTGCGGATGTACTTGCCATCCTTATCCTTCTCATCGTTATTCTTACTGGTGGTTGCGGTTACGGTTAAATAACCATCCTTTACCTCACCTTTGATATCTTCCTTCTGGTATCCCGGAAGATTCATTGTTACTTTGTATCCTTTATCTGTCTCAGACACATCCGTCTGCATTGTTCCGTTTGATTTGTATGGGAAACCACCAAAGAAATCATTCATAAAATCGTTACCAAAAATACTAGGCATTAACATAAGTCATCTCTCCTTCCAAATCTTAATCATCTATTTTATTATCAAAGTTTCAAGAGATTATTCATTTCTCTCAACCTCTTTTCCCTTTGTTCATGATATGTTATACCTGTCTCTTATACACATCTCCG
>ERZ1026947.251-NODE-251-length-39378-cov-15.887903_pt1 | contig 39378 bp, 32 predicted proteins | sample MGYA00519568_ERZ1026947 | MGnify/ENA primary metagenome ERZ1026947 (study PRJEB26926, sample SAMN06164744) | human gut metagenome | biome: ENVO:00009003; feature: ENVO:2100002; material: ENVO:00002003 | host: Homo sapiens | place: USA | collected 2012 ...
CGTCGAATGCTTGCATTCGTAAGAACATTTGATATGATTTATATGGCGAAGTAACCACAATGAGCAGAGAACAGGCCGGCCTGTTCTCCAAGGAAGCCTCATAGAGGCGATTTTGCGAATGGAGGTCTGAATCGTTACATTATTAGGTAGAAATCATAAAGAAGGTGATCCGTCATGTCCACAAAGAATTCCAACTTTTTTTCCAGAGATTGTATGGTACAGGCTCTGATCCAGCTGCTGAAGACCAAATCCCTGTCCAATATTACAATTACCGAGCTGACCGAGCGTGCCGGTGTCTCCCGCATGACCTATTATCGCAATTACCATTCTCTGGATGAGATCTTCAGCAGTTATCTGAAGGATCTGGTAGAATCCTACCGTCAGGATGTTGCGACATGGCCGGACAAGGGCAATTACAATGACTCCCGCAATATGCTGCATTGTTATGAATATTTCAATCATTACAAAGAATTCATTGCCTGTCTGGTGCAGACCGGTCTGGGGCACCTGCTGTTACAGGCACTGGACAGCTACATTCTGGATACCTATTATACCGAAGACAAGGGGCGGGATTTTTATTACACGCTCCGAGCCTTCTCCGGTTCCCTCTACAATATTTATGTCACCTGGATTCTGGAGGATTCCAAAGAATCCGCTGAAGAGATCGTATCCATTATCCGCAAGATTTATTCGTAGGTTCCCCGATCTGTTCTCCATAGTAATTCAGCAAAGGACTGCGCAAAATACGCAGTCCTTTATTATTTGATAATTTATCTCTGATCCAAAGGAACATATTCCAGTTCCTGCATTACGCTCTTGTAAGCGGGACGAATGATCTTATCCATATTGATCAGCTCTTCGATACGATGTGCACTCCATCCTACGATTCTGGCAATGGCGAAGATCGGGGTATACAGTTCCAGAGGAATCTCCAACATGCTGTATACGAAACCGCTGTAGAAATCAACGTTGGCGCTGACACCCTTGTAGATCCGGGATTTCTGGGAAATGACCTCCGGTGCGATCCGCTCGATCATGGAATACAGGGCGAAATCCTTGTCTCTGCCCTTGGCTACCGCCAGTTTTTCCACAAAGCTCTTGAATACCTGGGCTCTGGGGTCAGACAGGGAGTAGACTGCATGCCCCATACCATAGATCAGTCCCTTGCCGTCGAAGGCTTCTTTGCTCAGAATCTTGTTCAGATATGCCCTTACCGCATCCTCATCTGTCCAGTCGGACACATGTGCTTCGATATCCCGCATCATCTCTACGACCTTGATATTGGCACCACCATGTTTTGGTCCCTTCAGGGAGGAAAGTGCTGCCGCAATGACAGAATAAGTATCGGATCCGGAAGAAGTCACGACTCTGGTGGTAAAGGTGGAGTTGTTACCACCGCCATGCTCCATATGCAACACCAGTGCGGTGTCCAGTACCCTCGCCTCCAGTTCGGTGTATTGTTTGTCCGGGCGAAGCATCATCAGCAGATTCTCTGCGGTGGAAAGTTTCTTCTGGGGACGGTGTATGTACATACTCTCATCGTTGGAATAGTGATTATATGCATGGTAGCCGTAGACTGCCAGCATGGGGAACACAGCAATCAGTCCCAGGCACTGTCTTAATACATTTTCAATGGAAGTGTCGCTGCAGTTTTTATCATAGGAAGCCAGTGTCAGAACGCTCCTGGTCAGTGAATTCATAATATCACTGCTGGGGGCTTTCATAATGACGTCTCTGGTGAAGTTGGTCGGCAGAGTTCTGCTGGACGCAAGAATATCGTTAAAATGTTTCAGTTCCTCACGGTTCGGCAGCTTACCGAACAGAAGTAAATAAGCCACTTCCTCGAATCCGAAATGATCACCCCGGAAGCCGTTGACCAGCTCGATGCAGTCATAGCCGCGATACCACAGCTTACCTTCACAGGGAACTTTTTTGCCGTCTTCCATTTTGAAGGATTCGATCCGTGAAATATTGGTAAGACCTGCGACTACGCCGTTACCGTTCTTATCACGCAGTCCCCTCTGTACACCGTATTCGTCGAACATCTGGGGTTCCAATCTATCTGCCGCTCTGCACAATCCGGCATGTTCCAACATATACTCTTCGTTTTTCTTCATCCAAATACCTTCCTTTCCCTCACATTTTTATATACTTATTTATCATAACTTTTTGGAAGGGGCGATGTCAATTAACAAAGTATAAAATTATCCCAGAATCCTCTTTGTATTTTCTTTTATTTTCTCCGACAGATCTGCGTATTTTATCAGTTCTTCCTCGGTAAATCCCACAAATCTCGCCTCATCATAATCCCGCTGTGCCAGTGCCAGTTCCTTCATGACCGCTTCCGCAGTGGGAAGGATTGTCACTGTGACCTTGGTTTTACGGTCTTTGCGCCTTGTCTCCGGCTTTTCCGCTTTTCCCTGTACTTCTCCGGCTGCCTTGCTTTTTCTGGAAGGCTTGGGTTCCTTCACTTCCTCTATTTTCAAGAATCCCTTCATGGTCAGGCGTTGCAAGCCGCTGGTCAGGTTCGTGCGGGAGATTCCGGCGAAATCCGCCAGTTCCCGTCTGCTGTCCCACTCGTGCTTTTCACACAGGCACAGAAGCAGCCGCACATCCGCTACCTTCAGATCTCCTTTTAATGCCACCGGCTCCAGATAATGTTCCAGAAGCTTCCGCTTACGGTAAGCATCCCCCGCCGGTCCCTCGGCCTGCAGGATCTCGGTGTTGACAAAGACTCTCTCGTCTCCCAGCTTCTTGGATCCGGGCAGGATGGAAGGCGGCACGGTTCCGTCTCCTGCCGCATCAATGAAGAAACGATATACCTGCAAACGGTTCTTCTCGTAGTCCTCTTCTTCCAGCACATGCTTGTAGAAGTTATTGTAATACTCAAAGACATTCAACTTCATCTTTACCGTCTTGGAGATGCTGATTCCCTGACTGGCAAGGGAGCCTTTGCGCTTCACATAATAATAGATTGGGGCATGCAGGGCATAGAATACTTTCGCGTAACGGATATATTCCAGATTGAACAGAAAATCCTCACACCAGTTGATATTCGTATCCATTCGCAGACTGTGCTCCTCCACCAGATCCCTGCGGTACAGTTTGTTCCACAACACACCATAGTAAAAGTCTGCCGGATTCTCCATCATATGTGCCGCGAACTCCTCCTGGGTGAGCACACCCTCCTCTTCAATGTCTCCCTTGGGGGACAGACGCTCTCCCACCACGCGGTAAAAGTCTGAAATGACCATATCGCAGCCATACTCTTCCGCCGCCCGCACGAACAGTCTTGTGGCATCCGGCGTGATCCAGTCGTCGCTGTCTAAGAATTGCAGATATTTTCCCCGTGCACGATCCAATGCCAGATTTCTGCTGTCGGAGACTCCGGTATTTTCCTTCTGGATCACAATGACTCTTGTGTCCTTGTTGCCGTATTCCTCGCAGATGTCACCGGAGGAATCCGTACTGCCGTCGTTTACCAGAAACACTTCAAAGTCCGTGTATTCCTGATTCAAAATGCTGTCGACACAGCGTCGTAAATATTGCTCCGCATTGTATACCGGAACAATGATGCTTACCATGGGACGCATAAGCTCATCCTTTCTGAAATTACTTCATAACAATAAGTTCGTACGCCCTGCTGCCGATACCGATCTTCTCCGCATGCTCCAGACAGGTCTTGTACTCCGCATTTGGAGTGGTATTTTCAAAATGATCATGGTGATCACAAAAGCCCTCTTTTGCCATGGCATCCGTCAGCTGGCTGTTCGGCAGCGGTGTCTGCTTCAGGCAGGCATCCACACAGGCCTGATCCAGCGCCAGAGGATCGAAGGAGGCGAACATACCGATATTGGGCAGGATGGGTACATCATTCTCCCGGTGACAGTCACAGTTCGGAGACACATCCACCACCAGAGAAATATGGAAATTGGGTCTGCCGTCCACGACCGCCTTCGCATACTCTGCCATACGGCAGTTGAAATCCTTTGTTGCCGCATCACAACCGCTATGGATTGCGTCGAAGTTACAGGCACCGATACAGCGTCCACAGCCCAGGCATTTGTTATGATCAATATGCATCTTATGGGTAGTCTCGTCGTATACCAGTCCCTCATTGGCACATTCTCTCATGCATCGTTTGCAGCCACGGCACAAATTCTCATTGATCTCCGGTTTGCCCTGAGCGTGCTGTTCCATTTTACCGGCTCTGGATCCGCAGCCCATACCGATATTTTTGATAGCACCGCCGAAGCCCGCCGTTTCATGCCCCTTGAAATGATTCAGGGAAATAAACACATCCGCATCCATAATGGCCCGGCCGATCTTAGCATTTTTCACATATTCGCCGCCCTCTACCGGCACCTCGATGTCATCCGTTCCCTTCAGGCCATCACCAATGATCACAGGACACCCAACCGTCAACGGTGTGAAACCATTCTCCCAGGCACAGTACATATGCTCGATGGCATTCTTACGGCTGCCGGGATACAGGGTATTACAGTCCGTCAGGAAAGGAATTCCGCCCAGCTCCTTTACCACATCCGCTACCGCTTTCGCATAATTGGGACGTAAGAATCCCAGATTACCCAGCTCACCGAAGTGCATCTTTATGGCAACAAACTTGTGATCCATATCCATATCCTGAATCCCCGCCGCCTTCATCAGGCGCTTTAACTTACTGGGAAGTCCCTCTCCCAGACGGGTTCTGAAATCTGTAAAATATACCTTTGATTTTTCCATAACTTTATCCTCCGTACCTAAAAAGATATTACGATTATAACACATCTTTTTTGTTTTTGAGAATTTTTCTGCAAAAAAGGACGAACCCAACTCTCGCCAGCCGGTTTCGTCCTTTTAACGTATTTCATCCGAAATACTTCCCTATTTCTTTGTACACCGTACATCAATGTACGATGCAAGTGTTTTTTTATTTTTCTTGCACAATTTTTGCAGATACCGCCAAATATCCTGCTATTTAAAACGATTTTTGTACTGCGCAGCCTTTTCCACAAATTGCTCTGCGAACTCGGGGCAGGAAGGATAATAGAGGTGGGGGAAACCATACCAGTGGTTCTCACCGACATGGATGCAGGGATATTTTCTTCCGATGGTTGGTTTAGTTGCGGTACAGTCTACGCCGTTATCTTCACTGTCATAGTAATGAAATTCATGTGCCCGGATGCGGCTGCCCCGGGGCAGAAAATATTCACTGTTCTCTTCCAGTTCGATATATCCGAAGCGCACCAGGCTTCCGGTATCGAAGCATTTTTCAGGCAGCACTCCTGCCATAAGGCAGGAATGTCCTTCTCTGTCTGTCAGGGACGTATGCAGGTATAAAAAGCCTCCGCACTCCGCTACGGTGGGGAGGCCACCTATGACTGCTGCCCGGATGGCCTTGCGCATGGCATTGTTCTCACTCAGCTGTCCGGCATATAATTCCGGATAACCGCCGCCCAACAGCATCCCATGGATATTTTCCGGCAACGCCTTGTCATGTAATGGAGAAAAATACACCAGTTCTGCTCCGGTCTGTTCCAGCAGGCGCAGATTCTCTTCATAATAAAAGCAGAAGGCTTCATCCCGGGCTACAGCGATCCTCGGGCACTTTACCCTATCGTTTTCCACAGAATCCGGATCTTGCTCTTCTGCCGTTTCTTCACTGCGTTCCTTCTTTTTGGTTTGGGAGGTTCTCTCTATTCTCTCAGCTCCCAGCGGTTCCGCCTCTTCTGCAATCTGCAACAGCTTCGAAATGTCTACGCTCTCCCTTAGTTTTGCCGCCGTGACCCGGATCTTTCCCTGCAGATCTTCCAGTTCTCCCGGCAGGCACAGGCCAAGATGTCTGCTGGCGATCTGTAAGTCCTTATTTTCCGGGAAATATCCCAGCACTGCAATACCAAGTTCCTCTTCCGCCAGAGGCTTCAGAATCTCATAGTAAACTGCCGACATACGGTTGAAGATCACTCCCCGGATCAGATGTTCTTTATCATAAGCCAGAAATCCGGTGATCAGAGGAATCACCGATTTTCCCATGCCTTTTGCATCCACCACCAGTATGATGGGGGTCTGCGTCACCTTTGCCAGATGATAGGAGGAGCCTTCCTCTCTTATTCCGCCCAGCCCGTCATAGAGTCCCATAACACCTTCCATGACCACAAGCTCGTCTTCCCTGCGATCTCTCAGAAACAGGCTTCTCGTGCCGTCCTCTCCGGTGAAAAAAGTGTCCAGATTTCTGGCAGGAATCCCCAGCACCTGTCTGTGGAACATGGGATCGATATAATCCGGGCCGCATTTACAGGAAGAGATATCCTCTCCGTTTTCCTTAAAAATCTGCAATAATCCACACGTGATCATAGTCTTGCCGCTGCCGCTTTTCGGGGCAGCGATCATGATGCGCCGTATCTTTTTTTCCTGTGCTCCGATCATCTCTGCACTTCTCCATTTTCCCTGTTTCCATTTTCTTCTTCGGTCAGCAACGCTTTCTTCACTTTGTCCATAGAACCTTTTTCTCCCTCCCTGAACGTAAATGAGCAGATCCACACCGGATTCTCCGCCTGCGGCAAATGATAGCTTCCCAGCTTCTTCACCCGGTTGACCTGCATCTGCAGGATTTCCCCGTCCTCCACAGGAAACGCTTCCAATACTTCCTGAAGCTCCGCAATCGTCTCCATGCTGATGGCATTGATCACAATGCGCATATGAGGATTTTTCCGATACAAGGTCTGTAAAATATCCATTAATCTGCCTCCACTGCCGCCGATAAAAGCATGGGTGGGCACAGGCAGTTCTTCCAGTCCCTCCGGTGCCAGTGCTTCGATGATCTCCATATTGTCCATATGGAAATGCTCTCGGTTCTTCCGAAGCAGTTCCACCGCCTCCGGTTTTCTCTCAATGGCATAGACATGCACCGTTTCCGACAATCCGGCGATTTCCACCGCCACGGATCCGGTGCCGCTGCCGATATCATAGACTACGGCTCCATCTGTCAGGTGCAGCTTGCAAATACTGACTTCCCGGACTTCTTCCTTGGTCATAGGAGTTCTGCGAAGTTTTCCCCCCGTCCCGGAAGCATCCCGTAGGAAACAGGTGTCCGCTCTGCCGTGGGTCAGGGGTTCCGGCTGTGGATGAGGATTGCGGATCAGGCAGGTATACAGACCCTCTTCGGTGACCTCCACACACTGCTCCGGCATCAGGATCCGTATATTTTCTTCCGGATAGGACAATTGATATCCCACGATCACTTCACAATCTGTCAGTCCCGTCTCCGTAAGCATCCGTCCGATCTTACGGATATCCTCACTTCCCGAGGTCAACAGGAAAGTCTTCTCATGACTCACCACAGTTGTCGGAAGATGGTTCAGTTTCTTGCCGTGCATGCTTAAAATGGCGGCATCCTCATAGCTTTCTCCCACCCGGGCCGCCAGAGAAACCACCGATGAAATTCCCGGCAGGATCCTCACACTGCCTCTCAGTTGTCCTGCTGCAATCGCTTCCTGTAATTCCACATACAATTTTCTGCATCCGCTGTAGAATCCGGTATCTCCGGAAAACAGAACCGCTACCCGAAGTGTCTCCTGCTGTGCCAGTTCCTCGCTTTCCTGTAATTTTTCCAGATAGGGCAGGATCTGGGCAGCCATATAGTAGGGCTTTTTTTCTATTCTGGCAGAATAGTCTGCAATCATGCGCTCCGCCCCCAGCAGGATATCCGCAGTTTCGATTGTCTGCTGCACTTCTTTTGTCATGCAGTCTCTGCTGCCCATACCGATCCCGGCAAGGCAGATTTCCAGACTTCCCTGCTGCGAAATCTTACAATCACAGAGTTGTCCCAGTTTTCCACAGATTCCTGCAAACGAATACGAGTCTGTCCCCGGAATATTCCCGGCAGCATCCGATGTCTTCTGCGCAGACTCAATCACATACACCGGGATTCCCAGCATTTTCGCTGCTTCCAGCTTCTCCTGGCAGCCTCCGGCCCGGCCGCTGTTTTTCGTGACCATATGGCGGATGTCGTACTGCCTTAGGATGGCAGCGTTCATCTCTGTGGAAAAAGGCCCCTGCAATGCCAGGATCTGCCGGCCTTTGATCCCCTGCTCCATGCACAGTTCCAGACTCTCTCTTCCCGGAAGGATCCGCACATGCAGGCGGTCTTTCAATCTGCCGGAAGCGCAATACACCGCCAGTTCCTTGCTTCCCGTGGTCAGCAGAATATTGCCCTCTGTATTCTCCAAAGCTTTCGCACAATCTGCATTGTTTTCAAAATATTGGACATTTGTAACAATGCCATCTGCTTCTGTAATCCCGTCGATTTTCCGTTCCAGACGCAGGTAAATGGGAAAATGTGCATCTTTTTCCAAAGATTTCAGTGTATCCACAGCTCCCCGCAGATTCTCCGTAACGACCCTGGCGTAAGGATGTGTGGCATCCACTACAATCTCATAGCCTTCGTCATGCAGAAACTTCTGCATCTGCTCCCGGTCCATTCTGCCGCAGTGAAGGTTTACAATGGGCTGCCCGGCTGTCTGCATCGCTTTTGTGCTTTCCGTCTGTTCCCGCATTACGATTTCACCGTATTCCGTTGCCACGCATACCGTATGTGCGATTCCGGCATCCGCCAGAATCTCCGACAATCTCCGTCCTTCTGTGGTTCCAGCAAATATTACAAGCTTTTTCACTCTGCCTTTTCTCCCTTTTCTGCCTGGTAGCCTCTTCTGGTGATCATCTTGTCCCCCAGGATCTCCGTCTCCGAATTGCCAATAAATACAGTGGTGAACATATTGACTTCCCGGTCCCTTAATTCCCGCAGCGTACAGGTCACCACCCGGGTACCTTCTCTTCCAATATTTTCCACATAGCCACAGGGACGCTTCCCTTCTATGGTTTCCAGTAAAATATCACAGGCTCTCTGCAGATAATCTTTTCGTCTATGGCTGGAAGGATTGTAGATGGCCATGGCAAAATCTCCCACTGCTGCCGCCCGCAGTCTCTTTTCAATCTTCTCCCATGGAGTCATCAGATCGCTCAGGCTGATAACGCAGAAATCATGATTTAAAGGTGCTCCCAGTACCGCCGCACCGCTGCTGGCCGCCGTGATGCCGGGAATCACAAGCAGTTCCGTCTCCGGGTGCTTTGCCCCCAGCTCGTACATCAGGGATGCCAGACCGTAGATGCCTGCATCGCCGCTACAGATCAGTGCCACCTGATTTCCTGCTTCCGCCTCCCGGAAGCATAGCTCACAGCGCTCCGTCTCCTGCCGCATGGAAGTGGTCAGCAGCCTTTTCCCTGCAAAACGTTCTCCCAATAATTTGACATATACGGTATAACCCACAATCACATCTGCCTGCTCCAGCGCAGCGATGGCTTCTCCGGTCATCATTTCTTCCCTGCCGGGACCCATTCCTATGATATAGATTCTGTTACTCATCTGATTTTCCTCTTTCCATCATTTGCAAGCCCTCCGGATCCTCTCATGCTTCCATCACTTGTAGGTATTGTCCCAAGGATGCCTAGCTACATGAAAAAATCTTTGTTTTTTCTGACTGTCCTTCCGATTGGTCTTTACGATTACATCGATACTTTCCATGCTTTCTCGGCAATTGCCACGGTCATGCCATCCTGTGCCTGCTTAGCTCTGCAGATTCTTCCATCTGCCCCCGCCGCCTTCATAGCGGCACGTTCACACACATTGTCCACACCCACCTGTGACTTTACAAAATCGGAGCCATGAAATGTTCCGTACACCGTCTGTAATTTCTGTGCCGGATAGGTCTGAAACGGGATTCTGTACTTTTCGCTGAATTCCAGCAGACACCGTTCCTCTTTCTTTACATCAATGGAAGCCAGTGCTGCGACCTGTTCTATGGCAATGTCCTGTTCTTCCAGTATTTTTCTTAAAAAGGCTTCCAGCTTCACACTGTCCGTTCCTTTTTTACAACCCGCACCCAGAATATATTTCTTCGGCTTCAACAACAGTTCTGCTGCCTCTTTTCGAAATATTTCTTCCGTGTTGTCCGCTATTAGGACATCCACCTTTTCCACCGGAGGATATGCACACAGCCTGATCTCTGACGGAATAGTCTCGTCCACTGCCAGATGCCCTGTCTGTACGGACATGGTAATTTTCTCGCCTGCCAGTATTTTTGCCGACACCCGGGCAATCCCCTCCCGGTTGTGAATCCACAGATCATTTCTTTTGGCAAACAAATCCACCGCAAAGCTGCCATGCAGGTCTGTGGCTGTCGTGATCACAGGGACGGCTCCCAGTTCTCCGGCCAGACGGACCGCCAGTTCATTGGCTCCGCCCACATGCCCGGACAACAGCGGGATCACATACTGCCCCTGTTCATCTATGACCAGTACCGGGCTGTCATGCAGCTTGTCCGTGATCCAGGGGGCAATAGCCCGAACCGCAATACCGCAGGCACCGACGAACACCAGCGCATGATGGGCGGCCATCTGCTCACCGGCCCAGACTGACACACTCTCCTGTACCGCTATTGTATTCCCGGTATTATCTGTCGGTACGTTACTGTCTTTGTTCGGAATCACCCCGAATGTCTGCGTTGTAACGTCCCCACTGTTTTCCGCTGTCTGCACTGTCTTTTTTCGGGAGCATTTGCTATATAGAATAATCGTCTCGTCTCCACTGCACATGCTCTTCAGAATCCGTTCCGCCATCTTCTGTCCTGTTTTCGTAAAGCTGATCACACTAATCTTCACGCTGCTCCTCCCGGTTTTCCTCTGTCTGCCGGACACTGCTTTTTGCCTGACGGAATTCTGTGGAAAAATCCGCCGCATACAGCCTCGACTTCTGATAATTTCCATGGGTGATAACATCCCCCACCAGTACCAGCGCTGTCTTAATGATGCCGTGTTCTTCCGCTACCTGTGCCAGTGTCTCCACCGTACAGATATAAGCCTCTTCCTCCGGCCAGGTTGCCTTGTAGATCAGGGCTGCGGGGGTGTTCTCCGCATAACCGCCCGCCATCAGTCTGCGGCTCAGTTCCCTCAGCATTCCCGTGCTTAAATAGATCGCCATGGAAGCCTGATGGGCTGCCAGACTTTCGATGCTCTCCTTCTGCGGCACTCCGGTCCGTCCTTCCATACGGGTGATGATCAGGGTCTGGGAGACACCGGGCAGGGTATATTCCAGATTTAACGATGCCGCTGCGCCGAAGCAGGCACTGACTCCCGGACAGCTCTCATAAGGGATATGTAATGCATCCAGTGCATCCATCTGCTCCCGCACCGCACCATAGATGCTTGGTTCTCCGGTGTGCAGACGCACCAGCATCTTCCCCTGTTCCTGTGCCTCCTGCATAATCTGCAGCACTTCCTCCAGGGTCAGTTTTGCGCTGTTATGGATTTCACAGTCTGTTTTGGCATATTGTAACAGCTCCGGGTTCACCAGTGATCCCGCATAGATGATGACATCCGCCTGTTGCAACATGTGCATGCCCCGCACTGTGATCAGATCTGCTGCCCCGCTTCCTGCGCCAACAAAGTAAACCATTCCTCCGCCTCCTTACTTTTCGCCAATGCTCCGAAATCATTGGCATACATGATACATTCGATCGCAAGCTTTCCCTGCGCCCGCTTCTCCAGATACAATAAAATACGCTCCATGGCATAATCCATGACTTCCTGTCTCCTGCCGCACTCGTCCAGAATCCGCACCGCTTCCTCTGTGGTGACACAGGACAGGAGTCTGGCAGCATCCACTGCCGCTACACCGCATTTTACAGCAAAAGCGGTCAACAGCTCCATCCTGCAGTCGCCCTCCCGGGAATGGGTATTCATAATACCTCCCGCCACTTTGATGAGCTTCCCGATATGTCCCGCAAGAAGCAGACGCCTAAATCCCTCTTCCACCGCCATATCGATCGTCAGACCGATAAAATTACTGCATTTTACACTTTTATCCAGATCATAGTGATAGGTATTTTTCAGAAAATCCAGTCCGTAATTGCCCGGAGAGATCACCACATCTTCTCTCCCCAGTGCCCGCTGTTGCCGCAGTTCCACGCGGATCGTATCCAGAATAGCCTGTGTGCTCATAGGCTCCACGACACCGCTGGTGCCCAGAATAGAAATACCGCCCACGATGCCAAGCCTTGGATTAAATGTCTTCTCTGCCAACTTTTCACCTTCCGGCACAGAGATCTCCACCGACAGGATTCCACGATAATCCAGCACCTGGCACACCTGTAATACTTCCCGTTCGATCATTTCTCTGGGGACGTGATTGATAGCTGCATTTCCCACGGGCTGATCCAGTCCCGGCTTCGTCACCCGGCCGACACCGATGCCGCCGTCGATCACGACCTGTGCCTGTTCAGGTGCATGTCCGGTTCCATTCTTCCTACCGGGTTCTTCTCTGGCTTTCCTATCCGTTATTTCCGCAAAAGAAACCTTCGCACAGATCAGCGCCCCTGTGGTAATATCGGGGTCATCCCCGCCATCCTTTTCCACGGCGCAGCTGACCTCCTGCTCCTTGCGGCAGATGTTGCGGATCTTGGCTGTGTAAGGGATACCTTTGGGTGTCTCTATGGTGATTTCTGTTTTCTCCCTTCCGGTCAGCAGCATATAGGCGGCCGCCTTGGCCGCTGCCGCTGCGCAGCTTCCTGTGGTAAATCCGTACCGCATGTCTTCTACCTCACTGTTACTATATCATGATTCGCACCTTCGGTGCTTGACGTTGCTTCGCAACTATCATGATCAAATTCGCCGTTCGCCAATCATGCAAGCATGTTGGCTCTCTTGCGCTCATTATATCGTGAGCTCAGAGCTCCAGTTGCCGATCCTGCCAGTATTCTGGCTCTCCTGCATTCCTTATCCTCTGTCTACTCCGTCTCGCCGGTTGTCTTGTGTACCTTTCAAATCGTTATTCAATTCATTCTTTTTCAGTTCATACAGCAAGGCATTGCAGATGGCCGCTGCCACGTTGCTGCCGCCTTTTCTTCCACGGTTGATGATATAGGGCACATCCGTCTCCATAATCAGCTCCTTGGCAGCTTCCACATTCACGAAACCCACAGGGACCCCGATAACGAATGCCGGGCGCCAGTCCCTTTCCTGCATCAGCTCATAGATCTGTATCAACGCTGTAGGCGCATTTCCAACAGCGAAGATCACTGGTTTTTCCAGCTTCGAAGCCAACTCCATGCTGATAGCCGCCCGGGTGGTCTTCCGTTCCTTCGCCATAGCCGCCACATCCGCATCCGCCATATAGCAGTGGGCTTCCCCGCCAAAAGAAGCCAACACCTTCTTATTGATCCCCGCCAGTGCCATATTGGTATCCGTCACAATATCCGCACCGTTTTTTATCAGGTTTTTAGCGATCTCCACCGCGTTTTCGGAATAGGTCATCGTCTCCGCATAATCAAAATCTGCGCTGGTATGGATCACCCTGCGGGTGACAGGATCCTGCTCCGCAGGCAAAGTGATGCCCTGCTCTACCAGTTCTGCGGCAATAATTTCAAAGCTTCGCTTCTCGATTTCTTCCGGCAATACATATTCAATGCTCTTTTTTTCCATAAGTTACCTTCCCCCGAAATTCATTTTCCGTCTTCCGGCTGCTCCTATTTACTGCTTTGCAAAGAAAACGAACTCATTCAGCAGTAATCTGCGCAAGTTCCTGTAACAGCACTTCATTCTCTTCATGTTTCTTCACCGCGATCCGATAATAGCCCTCACCCAGTCCCCGAAAATTCTCACAGTTCCGAATCAGGATACCTTTTGCAAGCAGGCTGTCATAGATGGGCTGTGTGGTATACAGCAACAGGAAATCCACTTCTCCGGACACCACCCGGATGCCAAGCTTTTCCAGTCCTTCCCACAAATATTCTCTCTCGTTTTTCACATATTCCACTGTGTCTTGCAGATATTGCTCTGACTGCTCCGCGCAGGCGATGCCCGCTCTCTGGGCAAACACCGACAGGTTCCATTCCGGTAGCTGCCTGCGTATTTTCTCCCGAAGCTCTGCGTTGCTGCATACCAGATAGCCCAGACGCACCCCTGGCATAGCAAAGCTTTTCGTAAAGGCCCGTGCCAGCAGCAGATTTTCATACTGTCCGATCTCCCCAAGCAGAAACTTTGGCTGTTCCCGGCCGGACTCGCAGAACTCTATAAAACATTCATCCACTACTACGGTGATTCCCTGCTGCCTGCAATGCTCCAACAGTTCCTGCAGATATTCTCTGCCCATCAGCTGCCCCGTGGGATTGTTGGGATTCGCTACAAACAGCATGTCTGTATCCGCTGTCAGCTCCTGTAACAGTTCCCGCCCCGGACGGAATCCGGTCTCTTCCGGCAGATATACATATTTTATATGGCTGCCTGCTGCTTCCGCCACATACTCGTATCCGTAAAAGGATGGCACGGGAATCACAATATTCCGGGGCTTAAGTGCATGCACAACCGCCAGAAAAAGTTCTGATGCCCCGTTGCCAAACAGCAGATACTCCTTTGGGATTTCTCTGCCACATTCTCCGGATAACATCCGGCTCACGGCTTCCGTCAGGGCCGCCGCAGTAATATCCGGATATTCTCCCACATGCTGCACTGCTTCATGAATCGCCTGCACCGCCGCATCCGGCATCCCTAAAGGATTGCCGTTTACCGAAAAATCCAGCCGTATCTGTCTGCTGTAAATATCACCGCCATGTATGTTCTGCTGCATTTTCCTTCCTTTCCGGTTCCTGTTACCATAGGACTTTTCATGTCCTCTATCGTCTGCAAATCATCAAAAGCTTTCACGCCCGGCCAAACTCTGCTTTTCACACTGCCACCGCAATCAGGATCCCCAGACACAGAATCTCACAGATCCACGCCGTCCGGTTCATCAATCGGTTCGTTCTGCGGATATCCTCCGGTTCCACTGCCCTTGTCGGATCCCCGATATAGGGCTTTTTCACGACCTTGCCAAAATAACTGGCATCTCCCGCCAGCTGGATTCCCAGCGCTCCTGCGCACACGGATTCCGTCTGGGCGGAATTGGGGCTGGCATGCTTTCTGTTGTCTCTGCGCCAGATACGCCATGCCTGCTTTCCGTTATAGCTTTTCCCGCTGATAAAAGCCGTCCCGACCATCAACAGCGCGCTGATTCTCGCCGGGAGAAAATTCATCACATCATCCAGCTTCGCCGCGGCTCTGCCGAAGTGAAGATACTTCTCATTCTTATATCCTACCATAGAATCCATGGTATTGACTGCCTTATATAAAAATCCCAACACCGGGCCTCCCAGTGCAGTATACAGCATGGGGGCAATCACACCGTCGGACGTATTTTCCGCCACGGTCTCGATGGCCGCCTTTGCCACGCCTTCCTCTGTCAGATGTTCCGTGTCCCTGCCTACGATCATGGATACCGCTTTTCTGGCTTCCTCCAGGCTCCCGGCGTTCAATTGTTTCCACACCTTGCTGCTCTCCACCTGAAGACACCTCGCCGCCAGAATCTGGTAGGTCATGACCGCTTCTATGACCACTCCCAGTCCCGGATGCATCGCATAAGCACCGAATAAAATCAGTGCCGACAGCATTCCCGTAAACAGTAAAACGATCACCACCAGAAGTTTTCCCTGTCTGCGCTCCGCCCCCTCTCTCTCGGTCGAATTGCCCTGTGGATTGCCTGCTCGCAGTGTCTTTTCTGTCTTCGCTATCAGCCAGCCGATTCCCCGGATGGGATGGGGCAGAAAATAGGGATCTCCAAAGAGCTGATCCAGTAAAAATCCCGCTCCGAATGCCAGAATATGATATTTCATCAATATGTTTCTCCTTTTATAAATTCCGACAGTGGGCGAAATTCTTTCCACTCCGGGGTTCCTCCGCCTGCCGGGAATACCAGCCTGCCGCTATAACCCTGTCCGCATTTTACCTGATAATTAAAATATTGCTCTCCCAGAAAATGACTGAGCAGTGCCATGATGGTTCCACCGTGAACCACTGCGGATACGCTTTGTATCCCGGCGTCCTGTGCTCCAATTTCATCGCTTCTTTCCAACTCCGTTTTCTCCGATCCTGTATTGTAATCACCCTGCTCAGATGCAGCACTTCTCTCCAAGATCATTTTCATGTAGTATAACATTTTTTCATATCCGGCAACGTTTCTGCGAATGAATTCCTCTCTGCTCTCGCCTTCCGGAAACGGCAGTGTACCGCCGCTGTCGATCCATCTCTGATATGCCGGATCCCCGGAAAGTTCCTGATAATTGTGTCCTTCGAATGCACCGAAATCCATCTCCGTCCACTCCGGGACAAAAATGGGAGTCTGCCCTGGATACAGGATCTGTGCTGTCTCGAGACACCGCTTCATGGGACCGGAAAACAGAAGGTCAGCAGTCGGATAGTTTCCTCCCGTCACAGCTTTTTTCAGCATTCCTATTCCTTCCGGGCTCAATGCTTCATCCGTTTTTCCAAGATAACGTCCTTCTTTATTGGAAAGAGTCGCTCCGTGCCGGATCAGGGTCAGGCGGATCTCTATTTGATTTTCTGGCCGATTCCGCATACGACTCTCACCACCTCATCCGCCTGCGCCGCCAGCCCTTCCAGAATTCTGCCGGTGCATTCTCTGTAAGTTCTCTCCTCCGCTTCCATGGGGACGATGCCGTTGCCGATCTCGTCACAGATCAGAATGCAGTCCGGATATTCCTTATAGAAATTCGCTATCATTGCCTCCGGATCTGTTCCCTGTCGCAACTGCTCCCGGATATATCGGTGCAGATGATTGACGATCACCTGCGGGCCAGCCGTCTGCCGCCCTGTAGGCTGCTCTGTCTGCTTTCCAGGCATTGTTTCAACCGCACTCTCCGTTGCCCATGTTATTTTACTATCCGATGCCAGCCTCAGCGTTCCATCCAGAACCGGCACTTCCTGCCTGTCTTCACGCTGAACGTAATGCTGCTCTACATAATGTAATTTTCCCTGAGCAAAGCCGCCAATAATTAATATCATTTCCCTCTCCCATTTCAAATGTGCTTCTGCGCCACTCTATCCGGCAATACATTTTACACTGTCAGCATCATATGTTCTGCGATTGCTGCCGCAACCACCACGCATCCTTCGCAAAACGTCACAAAATACCCCGCCGTATCTCCGGTGATGCCGCCGAACTCTTTTTTGCTGCGATAGTAATAATACGCAAAAGTAAGCAGGGCCGCTGCCACCGCGATTCCTCCCGTCACGAAAGATGTCCACATCATAAAGCCAATGCACAGGATTCCCTGTGCGTACAAAGCAGTTTTTACCACTCTTTTATGCGCCTTATCCGCGAACAGATACAGCGTCCCCTCCTGCTTTGCGGAAGGGAAACTCACCACTGCAACACCGCTCAGCACTCTGGACAGGAAGCTTCCGGCTCCCGCCACGACCAGCGTCCGGCATTCCGTAATCTCCGAAAAGCCTCCCAGAAAAATCAGTCCATACAGAGTCAGCATGATCACCGCAAAGGCCCCGATATGAGAATCCTTCAGAATCTCCAGTTTCCGCTCTCTCGGCTGGTAGGAATGCAGGGCATCACAGGTATCTAAAAATCCGTCCACATGAAAGCCCCCGGTGATCAGAATCGGTATCGCCGTTCCCACCACCGTATAGCACAAGGTTCCCACTCCGAACCGGACACAGATCCATTTCCACAGATACCACAGGACACCGATCACCGCTCCCACCCAGGGGAAAAAGCAGAGTGCGTACCGCATATCCTCATCCTTCCACTCAAACTGCGGCATCGGAATCTTGGAATACATGGAAAACGCTATGAAAAAAGATTTGATAATACGCATGCCTGTTTCCTTTCTATGCTGATCGGGTACACCTTGATCCGCTGTGGGATCCCCGCCACGACTTCCACGACCTCGTCTGCCTCTGCGGCCAGCCTCTCGTTTACCCTTCCCAGCGCCTCAATATATTCTATAGTAGCACTGTCATAGGCAATGCCGTCTTCGAATACATTATTGGTCACGATAACCAGCGGATCCGCCTGTTTTCTTAAGACTTCAATGCCTTGCAGAATTTTTGCGATCACTGTCTCACGATCCACAGGCTGCTCCCTGGAAAACATTTCGTTGGCCGCAAGATTCGACATACATTCCAGCAATACTGCCGCCTCCGGCTCCATTTGGGAGGCAGCCTGCTCCAGTTCAGTAGGCTGTTCGATGGTAGTGAAACCTTTTCCCTGCCGCATTCTGTGATGCCTGGCCACTTTGGCCTGCATTTCCTCATCCCAGATCTGCATAGTAGCGATATAATATTTTTTCTTATCACCGGCAGTCCGCAGCAGATAATCTTCCGCATAAGCGGATTTCCCGCTGCCGCTGCCCCCCAGGATCAATATCATCATGTTGCTTCTCCGTTCATCTGGATGTTCAGCCTACGCCATTCGCTCACAAAATCATGCAAGCATGATTTTTGCGCCCGGATATGTTCATGGCTGAACTGTTAACGTCTATATTGTTCTACTTTGATTTCTGAGAAGGTAGCGCTCTGTCCATAAATGCTCATTGCCATATCCAGCAGCGTGAGCATCATAACGGCTCCGGTTCCTTCTCCCAGTGCCATTCCCGCATGGATCACCGGAGACAGCTGCAAAGCATCTGCTAGCTTCACTGCCGCCGGTTCTTTCCCAAGATGGGAAGGGATCAGATATTCCCGCACACCGGGGAACAGCCGCTCCGCCACCAAGGCCGCTGCCATGCTGATCACGCCATCCAGCACGATAGGCACATGCCACAAAGCTCCGCCGATGCACATACCGGTCAGTCCGGCAATATCCAGTCCTCCGACTGTCTGCAATACCGTGAAGGCATCCGCATGCCACAGATCATAGGTTTCCAAGGCGGTGCACACCACCTGTTGCTTCCGAGCCAGTCCCTGATCTGTCAGTCCCGCGCCTCTGCCGGTGACTTCCTCTGCCCCACACTGTAATAGGGCGGCTGTCACTGCACTGCTGGTGGTGGTGTTGCCGATTCCCATTTCCCCGGTGGCAAGGATACCGTATCCTTTTTCCTTACACTCCCGTACCAGTTCAATTCCTATGGCAATGGCACGGACAGTCTCTTCTTCCGTCATAGCCGGTTCTTTTAAGAAATTTCTTGTTCCGGAGCACACTTTGCGGTTCCATACTCCGGGGATGGATTCCTCACTATTTATCCCGATGTCCACGGGAATGGTCTCGGCACCGATGCTCTGTGCCATCCTGCAGACGGAGGATCCTTTCCGTGCCATGGACTTTGCCACCGCCAACGTGACCTCCTGCCCCGTCTGGCTCACGCCTTCCTCCACGATTCCGTTGTCTGCGCAGAAGATCAGCACACCCTTTTTACGAATATCGATCACATCCGTCCCTAAGATGGCTCCGATCTGTGCTGTGATGGTTTCAAAGCTGCCCATGCCGTCCAGCGGCTTTGCCAGAGTGTCCCAATGCTTTTTCACAAGCTTTCTCACCGCTTCGTCCGGCGGCGTGATCCGGATCTGCGCCAATTCCTGTCCGGTGTAGTTATGAAATATTGGCTTCTCTGAGCATTCCATAGATTTCCTCCATACGCAGATATTCCCGCAGGGTATCTGCCAGCTTATCGTATTGTCTTTCTTTAATGATGCGGTAATCCTCCCAGACGCCGTCCTCCAGAGAGATGCCTTTTTCCCCGGCCAGGGTCTGTATCATACGCCCGGCGATCTCCCCCTTGTCGAACAGACCGTGAATATAGGAACCGTAGATTCTGCCGGTGGAGTCACTGACTACATTTTCTGCACCGTTTGCCGGTCTGGCTGCCTTGTCCACGGTACCTGCAACACTGCCATCTTCCCCACAATACACCGTCTGTCCCATATGGATCTCATACCCCGTGAACTCGCATCCCGTAAGTCCGGAGAAAATACCCTCCACTGTTTCCAATCTGCCTGTGGTCTGGCAGCGATGCTTCTCCTTCTGCAGCACAGTCCGTACCGGAAGCAGTTCCATGCCGCGGATCTGTCCGCCTTCCTCTACACTGTCCGGATCCGCGATCTCACAGCCTAACATCTGATAGCCTCCGCAAATCCCGAAAATGGGAACTTTTCCCGCAGCACGTTTTACCGCTGCCTCCAGTCCGTTCTGCCGCATCCATTTCAGATCTCCCATGGTATTTTTACTGCCGGGGAGAAATATCAGATCCGGCTTTCCCAGCTCTCTCACATTTGTCACATACCGGACACTGACCTCCGGCATCTGTTCAAACACATCAAAATCCGTAAAATTTGAAATTCTGGGATAGTGGATCACCGCCAGATCGATCTTCCCCACATGTTTTGCATCAAAACGGTCCGTCAGACTATCCTCATCTTCCAGCGTAAGTTCCATATAAGGTACAGTCCCCAGCACCGGCACCTGTCCCCGTTCTGTTAACATCTGAATGCCGGGATCTAAAATTGTGCTGTCTCCACGGAATTTGTTGATGATCAATCCCTTTACCCGCTCCCGCTCCTCTTCGGTCAGCAGCATCAGGGTTCCCAAAAGCTGTGCGAACACGCCGCCTCTGTCAATGTCTCCCACCAGAAGTACCGGTGCATCCACCATTGCCGCCATTCCCATATTTACGATGTCATTCTGTTTCAGGTTGATCTCCGCCGGACTTCCGGCGCCCTCGATGACAATAATATCCGCATAAGTTTCCAGCTTGCGGAAGGCTGCCTTGATATCCGGGATCAGTTCCGTCTTGTGGGCAAAATAGTCTCTGGCGGACAGATTTCCCCGTACCTCCCCGTTCACGATGACCTGGGATCCGGTATGGCTGGTGGGCTTTAATAAAATAGGGTTCATGCACACCAGCGGTTCGATCCCTGCCGCTTCCGCCTGCATGACCTGTGCCCTGCCCATTTCCAGTCCTTCCCCGGTGATATAGGAATTGAGTGCCATATTCTGTGATTTAAAAGGGGCGACCCGGTAACCGTCCTGCCGGAAGATCCGGCATAGGCCCGCCACCAGGAGACTTTTCCCGGCACCGGACATGGTGCCCTGTATCATAATAACTTTTGCCATCGTTTTCTCCATCCCACAGATGCCACCGACATCCCGGGAATTTCGTTTCTCTGTTTTCTAACACCCACGCTGTTGCTCCGGGCTTTCTGACTTTTCTATCCGCTTCCCCAGCTGTTCTGCATACTCTAAAAGCTCTCTCTGATAAGTCTCCAGACTACCGAAATTCTCCCGACAGCAGATAACGCGGTTACACTTTTCCAACTGTTTCTTCGCTGCCTGTATTTTTTCCTGTGCCACCGGCTCAAAAGGATGCTCTGCGATCACCTCCGCCGCCAGAGCCTTCGCCACGGGATAATCCAGGTCATTTTCATACAGGATCCCGGTGACAAAGGGGATTCCCGCTCTCTGCAGACGCCGGTAAATTTTCCGTCCGCTTCCGGCTCCGGCGATCACGAAGACCTGCGGTGTTCCTTCCGGCGCCGCCAGCTCCATATCACTGCTGCCCTCATCATAGCTTCCCATCCGGATGCCATAGAGTTCGGTGATATAGCCGGCTGTCATGACTTCCTCCGGCGTTCCGATCCGGTCCACCGCCCTGCCGTTCACACACAGGATTCTATCGGAGATCTTCTCCGCCAGTTCCAACTCATGCAAGGACAGGATCACCGTAAGTTCTCTCTCCCTGCAAAGTTTTTGCAGGATCGATAAAAATTCCAGTTTATGCCGCACATCCAGGTAGGAAGTCGGCTCGTCCAGGATCAATATCTCCGGCTCCTGACAAATGGCTCTGGCTAACATCACCCGCTGTCTCTGTCCGTCACTGATCCGGTCAAACAAAGAATCCCCAATCTCTGCCACCTGCACCAGTTCCATGGCGTTTTGCACCGCTGCATGATCTTCTGCCCGCAGCACGCCGAAACGCCCTGTGTAGGGGTATCTTCCGGTGGCCACCACATCCTCGCAGGTCATCAATTCCCCCCGCAGACGTTTTGTCATTACCACGGCCATTTTTTTTGACAGTTCTGCCCCGGTGAGCGACTTCATATCTTCTCCGTCCAGCCGCACCGTTCCCGCGATCAGGGACAGCTGTCTCGCAATACTTTTTAAGATCGTGGATTTTCCGGCACCGTTAGGTCCCAGTAACGTCAGGATCTCTCCTTTTCTGAGTGCGATCTCCACTTCTTCGATCAGAGGCTTTCCGTCATAGCCCACGCTTATTTTTTCCGTTGTAATATAATAAGGCTTCTGCGTCTTCATAGGTAAGTTATCCACGCTCCCGTCTGCTTTTGGATACCATGATCCACAATACCACCGGTGCTCCGAAGATTGCCGTCACTGTGCTGATACCAAGCTCTGTGGGTGCCATCCAGGTTCTTGCCAACAGATCACAGAACAGGCAGAACACACTGCCTCCTAAGAAACATGCCGGTATCATGAGTAACGGTTTTGTGGTGCCGAATAATTTCCGGATCAGCTGCGGCACGGCGATCCCCACAAAAGAGATGGGTCCGGCAAATGCCACGATGCATGCCGAAAGTACGCTGGACAACACCACCAGCAGGATCCGCAATGTCCGGATGTTCACTCCCAGATTCTGTGCATACGTCTCACCCAGCTGGTAGGCTTCCAGCGGCTTTGCTAACAGGATCACCATAAGGAAAGTCACTGCCACCACGATACTCATCACTTTCACATTGTCCCAGGTCATTCCGGAAAAGCTTCCTCTCGACCAGTTGTGGAGATTCACGATATCCGCATCCTCCGCAAAAGTCACCACCAGTTCCGTAATGGCAGAACAGATGTAACCGATCATCACGCCGCTGACCACCAGCATGGACATGCTGTCTACCTTTCTTGCCATGAGAAGTACGAATCCCATGGACAACATAGCTCCTAAAAATGCCGCCAGGATCAACAGTCCGGAGCTGACCCGGATCGTATTCCCCAGCAAAAATACCATCACCAGTGCCACTACCATTTTCGCTCCGGAAGAAATTCCTAAGACGAAGGGTCCGGCTATGGGGTTGTGGAAAAAGGTCTGAAGCAGATACCCGGCAAGTGCCAGCGCTCCGCCCAGGATCCCCGCCGCCAGTGTCCTGGGAAGACGGATCTCCCACAGAATCCTCGCATTCATGCCTTCTTTGGTTCTTCCCGTAGTCAGTATTTCTGTCAACGGGATCTTCACCGTTCCGATCCCTATATTGCAAAGCAGCAGCACGAGAATGCCTGCCGTCAATAGAACAAACGCTATGAGATATCTGATTTTTCTGCGCTGCTGCATGTTTTTCTCCTTCTTTTCCTATTCGTATTCCAATCGTATTCTAATCTCATTCCAACGCTCTTATGCTTACGCTGTGTTTCTAGGTCTTCCATCTTACTGTAAGAGAAACAGATAACGCAGCTTAGCGGTATCATCGTCCGTCAACACCGTATGCATATCCTGCAATAAATACCCGATTGCCATGGACTGCTGGTACATATCGTTGGTGGTGCAATAGACCTGCCCCTCCTGTACCGCCTTGAAGTCTTTTAGAATATTGCATTTGCCGATCAGTTCATCCACCGTGGTCACGCCACCGTCAATCGAGCTGTTGTAGATCAGGATGTCTGCGTCTTTCGCTCCGGCATAAAAATCTTCGACCTGCATATTCAGCGTGGAGCGTCCGCTTCCGCTGTCTTCCAGATTCTCAAAAATATACCTTCCCCCTGCCAGTTCGATCAGCTTCGGAATATAATCCGTGCTCTGCCGTACCTGGATCAGTCCGTTGGAAGTGACATAGAAAAATGCTATGGTCTTCCCTGTTTTTTCCCCGCTTTCTACCTCTTCCAGAATTTCTGTCTGCTCCGCAAAGGCTTCTTCCGCCTTCGCTTCCTTTCCGGTCAGAGCTCCGAAAAATTTGACCCATTCCACTTTTCCCAAAGGATGATGTTCATAGCTGGAATATTCGATCATCACCGGAATGTCAAAGCTTTCCAGCATTTCCACCACCTCCGGCGAATGCGTGATCATCCGGTTCTCGATCGCCAGATCACACCCTTCAGACACCAGTAATTCATAATCCGGTTTACTGTATTTTCCGGCATAGATCATATCCCCTGCCGCCATGGCATCCTTTGCTGTCTGAATGTACCAGTTCTCCTGCTTCTGTCCGGAGAACCGGATCTGATCCACAGCGTCCAGCGAGGCGAACATGTCCATCGCGCCGGATGCCACCAGATATATATTTTGAAGTGGTTCCTGCAAGATACTGACGTCCTCATCCAGTCCCTGTGGTACCGGCTGTCCCTCCGGCACTAACAGATACCGCTGACTGTCGGGAACAGTTGTCAGCATCTTATAACCATCTTCGTAATAGTCCACTGTAAAATTTTCCGCATATTGCAGCTCCATGCTGCCTGTTTTTACTAATTTTGTCCGTTCTTCCTGCGTGGTCTCTGCTGCCTGGGTAATCTCCGATGTTGCTTCCGCCGATGTATCCATAGAAGCAGAAGAAGGACTGCCGCAGCCACTTAGCCCCAGCAGTCCCATAAGAAGCAGAACATAGATCCATTTTCTTCTATTTCTTCCTGACCTCAAAGTTTTCATGCCTTTCATAGCCTGCAATATTTGTGCCTGCGGATTGCTCCGTGCTACGCACTCCCACGTCTCCGCTCCGCTTCGGTTCGTGCTAAACATGTGCCACTGGCACATAGCACCCTACCCAATATTCGCATATCGTGGGATTATCATCCCACTTTTATGCTCATATCGGGGCGGGTCCTAAGGTCTTTCACCCACCTATGAGCAAGCTCATGTGGGCTTAGACCTTTTGACCCTGGCATCATATGTATTACTTGCCGCTCTCTGCACTCTCAAGTGTCTCAGAGTGGAAGGTTACGGTGTATTCCACTTCATGAGGTGTGCTCATTGCCACGGTATCACCGATCATGGTAAGGGGTGCATCCAGTGCTTCCACCGGCACTTCAAATACGGAATTGCCCTCCGTATTTACCGGCAGATATTTTTCTCCGTTCACCAGCATATAGTCATAGTTCGGGCTGCTCCATTCCAGAGTCGCCGTTGCCGCTCCGTCAGCTACCGTGATCTGTGTGGGGGACTGGATGCTGGCTCTGCCGCTTCCTCCCTCCATGGTCAGTTCGATGGTGTAGCTGCCGTCTTCTACAGTACTCAGATCAAAAGGGGCTACGCCACCCTCACTGTCCTCTGTCACCGGATCAGATACTACGACTTTATGGTCATACCATTTTCCCTTGGTACCGATCAGTGCCAGATCGAATTCCTCTCCGATCGCAGGTACGGGAACATCGAAGCCGTAGACTTCTTCCGTCATGCCGTCGCTGTAAGTCACGGTATCCGTGGTGGGCTCCAGCAGTACCGCACCTTCCTTCGCCGCATCTTCTGCCAGACCCGGATAAAGATTCAGGATTTTCTTGGAACCTAAGGAAATGTGGATGGTCATAACGCCATCTTTTACCGTCAGGGTTCCCTTGCCATCGCAGGCTTCACTGACATGAAACATGGAGCTGTCCGTGGAAAATTCAGCAGTGTAGACACCGTCAGGAAGCTGTGCTTCGCTCTGTGCAGTCTCTGTAGCCGCTGCTTCTGTTGTTCCCGCTATAGCTTCTGCGCTTTCTGCCTGCGCTGCGGTGCTTTCCTGTGTGGTAACCGTGCTTTCTGCAGATGTCGCATCCGCTGCCTGACCGGCACCACAGCCCCCAAGCAGCAGACAGGCACTCAGTCCGCCCACGATTATGATTTTATTCATTACTGTCTTTGCTTTCATTACTCATTCTAATCCTTATTTTATTCCTGATTTTAATTCCTATTTTAATTCTTATTTATTTCTCAGCCATTGCTGCCGCGGTATGTGCTACATACAGATCCTGGATAGCCTTGATCCCGCCGAGGCCTGCGATCTGGGTATCCACGCTGTCGAACTTTCCGGAAGCGTTGAACTGGCTTAACCAGGAATCCTCATCCTCGCCTGCCATATCATTGTTGGCATGATCACCTGCTACTACCATCAGGGGACGAAGAACCACTTTGGTGTAACCTGCTTCTGCAACAGCCTTGATGACTTCTTCACAGGCGGTCTCTTCCGGCTCACCTTCTACGGTTCCGATAAATACATTTTCATATCCCAGTTCATTCATCTGTGTCTGCATCTGGCTGTAAGATACCTTTGCAGTGTGGGAGGTTCCATGACCCATGAATACGAATGCCACACCGTCTTCCTTAGCAGCGTCCAAACTGTCATAGCCTGCAGTCTTTACTGCTTCTGCGGTCAGATCTTCTGCAACAGCCTTCTTGTCATCATTTACTACGGCAGCATCAGAGCCTACCTCACCTAACAGGGGCTCAGCAACTTTTACAGATGCAAACTGATCCTTATACGCTTCTACAGCTTCCATCAGCTCGTCATACTCTGCGCCATGCATCAGATGGGTAGGCTGTACTACCAGGTTCTTAACACCGTTTGCCACAGCGCGGTCCAATGCCTGATCCATGTTGTCGATATGCTCATCATCTCTTGCCTGTATATGGTTGATGATGATCTGTGCGGTAAATGCTCTTCTTACAGACCAGTCGGGATTGGCTGCTGCGATCGCATCCTCGATACCCTTGATATCAGCCACACGGCTGTCGTTAAAGGAAGTGCCGAAGCTTACTACCAGAATCTCGTTCTCACCGATCTCATCCTGATTACGGGGATCATCCTTGGAAGCATCTCCGGTATCTCTGCCGAAATAATCGGGATCTGCATTTTCTCCCTCTACCAGTTCCTTCTGTGCGTCGGTCAGTGCATCCCATGCTGCCTTGGCATCTGCACACTGCTTATCGGTATTCTCAGTTCTCTCCTGCACATAGATGGCATCGATCATTGTTGCTACTTCATCGGCTGCTGCCTGATCTGCATCTTCGGTGCTTTCGGTAGCTGCTGTTTCCGCTGCCTGGGTGGTCTGAGCCTCAGTGCTTACCTGTGCAGTGCTCTCTACGGTCTCCTGGGTATTGCCGCATCCGGTGATGCATACAGCGCCCAGTACGGTTGCCAGTACTACTGCTACGATTCTTCTTTTCATGTTTCCTCCTCTGACAGGTTTTCTGTCTCTTTTGATTTTGGGGCTTGCCCCGGTATTCTTAAATATGTAAGTCAGAAACATGTTTTATAGCTATTCAGCACCAAAAATAAAACCCTTTTCCTATTTCAGGTAAAGGGTTTGTACACATAAGAAACGAATGCAAAAAAGATTCTGTCCCTTCTGCATTCCACACGTACAACCAGTTACTCGTGGCTTTGAAACAAATGTTTCTGTACAGCATTCAGGCAGGTCTCCCGGCTTGAAGATCATTGCATCCGCCATCTTCCCGGTCTCCCAGTGATCTATCGGCTTCAGCTCCCTAATTACGGTGACGAGTTCGTGCAGGACTTACACCTGCTTCCCTTTTCACCGGAGCCAGCTACTTACGTGGCTGCTCCGGCACCTGAATACTCCATATTCAATTGTGGCTACTATATCACAGATTTTCTGAAATTGCAATGTCAATCAGTCATCTGTTCCACCGGCTGTCGGGATCAGTATACCTGAAAATTAGAGATTGGCGTCATTCCGGGCATAATTCAGGATCATTTCCTTTAAAAGCAGCAGATCACCTGTATAATCCTTGTTGTCCGTTGCTCCCCAGATAAAACCACCTGCGTAATGGGTACACGCTGCCATCATGGTATGCACCGTCACACGCATGAACTGTTCCTCCGGAATATCCGTGCGGAAGGTCTTGTCCTCTTTTGCCTTCGCATACATCATATGAAGTCTTGTGTTGACGGAATTCAGGGATGCGTGGAAATTCGCCAGTTCCTCCTGCCGCACCGTCTGGTGTGTTATATAATTGTTGAAGTTGTCATTATACTGCAGCAGATCCTTATGGTTCTGATACATGCCGATATAACTGTCCAGCGTAAAGATAAATCTTCCGATGGCCGGAATATCGTGTATCGAAGAGATTGGTCTTGCCTCATCCAGCTTGTCCAGATAAGCTTTCCATTTCGATGCGCAGACCGCAATGACCAGCTCCGTCTTATTGGTATAGCAACGGAACAGTGTAGCACGCCCCACACCGGCTTCCTTTGCGACTTCATCCATACTGACCGCTTCGATTTTCTTTTCCACAAAAAGCCGGAACGCTGTATCAATGATCCGCTGGTTGCGCCCTTGCTCTTTATCCATCTGTTTCTCAGATTTTCCCATTTTTCTCTTCCTTTTTCATACATTCTTACTGTTCATTTTATGGTAAAAGGCTGTGACTGTCAACGACTGTAAAAAGCTAATGTAAAAGTGCCTTGCAGATTCCTACGAATTTTCTTGTATTTAAAACGCCAATATCGGCGAAAAAAATACAAAAGCAGGTAATTTTGTATTATAAAAATGCTTTATTTTCGCCAAGTACGCAAATAAAAGAAATTCCGTACAAAAATTCCTGATTTCGGAACTTTTTTGTACGGAATCCAATGTTTTTATACTATTTACACCAAACTGACTTATCAGTTACTTCTTCTGTCGTGTCAGGAGCGTAACAGCTTCGCAGTGGCTCGTTGGTAAATCCGAGGTGATATGGGAATTCCCGTACTTTTCTTTTAACCTATATTCATCCAGTTCAATCATCAGTTCCACATATGCTTCTCTCAATTCTCTCGGAGACATAGTTCTGGCAAATCCCATATACTTTTCATATTTCTTTGCTCTGCGTTCCTCTTCCTCTGATGCATATATTGTCTTTTCATTTTTAAAGCGATCTGCCTCAGACTCATCAAGACAAAGTGAAACAGCTACAATATGTTTGCATATGATTTTCTTTCCATTTGCCAAAGGACAATCGCAGGTGGACTTTCGCGGATGCTCCATATCAACATGAACATGATAATTTCCATCTCCACTACCTGCTACTATACCTTCGCAGCTTCCATCTTCATTAACAGTATACGAAAGAACTTTATTCTGTTTATAATATTCCATACCACGCCATACAGACTTACTACTGGCAATATCAATCACTCCCATAAAGTGCCTCCGTAAATTATTCTTTCTGTATCGGTCACCCTATCAGTCACCCCAACGGTCACCTTCTTTGTTTTATGAACAACTCTCACGATTTATACTAATTATCATCAGCTAAGCGATATCTTCTATTATTTGTTGTGCCTTCATATTCAAGCCCTGACATTTCTTTCAGTATAGCTCTTGTACGGGCAGGGCTTAATCCAATAGCTTGTGCGATATCCGTTGTCTTAGACAATCCATTTTCCTTCAAATACTTTCTAATCAACTGATAATTCTCTTCTGTTTTTCTATGTTTATTTTGTTCGCTTGTTTTGTTCGCTTGTTTTGTTCGCTTGTTTTGTTCGCTTGTTTCTTAAATTCAAGCGATAAACGAGTCCTGTCAGGATTATAACTTTCTTCCACCACAGGCATTGGCCAACCTTCATTCTCCCAAACTTGATAAATATCTGGAATACCACTGCCAGCTCTTTCACCAATACCAATCATATTAAACATCTTCATTAGTGTTTTATTTCTAGGATCTGAAATACCACCACGAAGCATCTGCTTTTTACCAGTGCGAATGCTACCAGGATTCTCGATAACCAACTTGTCATCTTCCTTCTTAATCACTACACAAAATCACTTGTTACTACAATGTTTTGTGTCCTTTCACATTCACTTGGTACCTGCACTTTTGTCTCCATACGTAACCTCCCCATGTAAAATAACGATACTCATAATAAAAAAATCCAAATAAATGCACTAAACATTTATCTGGACAGAGCAATCTTATTATGCCCAACTTACCTACTGGTAAATTATGGTTATCCTTTGCTAATTATACTACGAAAGTTGACGGTTTACAACATAATCCTTCTCATGAAGATGGGGAGAAGAAAACCTCCGAATCTTTGGGAAACTTGGAGGCATGATTCCAACCATTTTTATCCTATTTCTGACAGAAATTGATTGTATATCGTTTGATCATACATCACATTATTGTGTTTTGAAAACTCATGCATTTTCTTATCAAATGTAATTAATTTCAATTCTTCCTTCTTACCATTCCCTTCAAGAGCCCTAAACGTCACCTTTTCACTAAGCATAGTAATAATTGTATAATCCGCTATATCATTCTTATGCACAATTCTTTTTGCTCCATTAAGGGCATTCTGAAGTAGATATCTGAAATACGCTACCTCTGTTTCATCAAAATCTTTTCTTGAACGTATTTCATTCAATGTTTTATCCAAAGAAACTAAATAATCATTCTGTGTATATTTTGTTCCTAATTGTAGCAAAACCCTTAAATATTCGCTTGTACTATCTGCATTAAATGAAACTTTTGCATCTTCAATTGAACTTTCTGGATATTCCTCACTCATCTTTGCATTTATGAATATAAAAGTATTACGTGTGCTATCTAATAGTATTTCATCAATTTTTTTATCAACATCATCAATACTCATTTTTAGTTCTTCATCCAAATAATATTGATTATACAAATCATACAATCTACTATACATCTGGCTACATATTAATTCAGATATAAGTCCAGCAACATTTTCATCTATTTCTAAATCTTTATACACCACATCACTTATTGTTCCAATCAATGTAATAAAAAGACCTTGCATTAAATTTACTTCGCGTTCTATTCGTGGCTTAATATACAGCTCTGTTTGAATTAACCCTCTTTTCAAATCTTCAGCCAATTGTTTTTGATCAAATTTTAATTCTGGCTCTCCTGGATTTAGGATAAAAATATCAATACCATACATCTCTTTATATCGTTGCGTTAATTCATTATACTTTAACAACAAATCAGGTTCTCCTTTCCGATATGCCTGAAAAAAGAGTTCAAATTTCGTTGTTGCCGGAATGTTTATAGACGAAACCGTTCGTAGAAATTGGATATATTTTTGTTTGTCAAAATGATACTTTTTCATCACCTTGTCTTGTACACCTTCGCCATTACAGCACTCGATTTGATAAAAATAGCGAACTGCATTTGTATCTAAAATTACCTGTCTCATCTGTATTTTCTCCCTCCACTAAATCTTTGCATTTGAGTACTTGTGACATCTATCACATTACCTTAGTTTCATTCTCTTTCATAAATAAATCCATTATTTATACCCATATGACCAATATTAATAGTCATGCAATCCGTGTCCAATATTTTTTTATCCACTTTTCCATACCCAGCACTTGTATCTTCACTTAATAAGCCTGTGTCTGAATAAAAACATAACTGCGGTTCTCTACCATGCAAAGGATATTTCCAATCATATTTCCGTTTTATGATCTGAATAGCTTGATCTATCTCATGCTGCCCTACTCCAAGAGTTTGTAGCGTATTGACAATGTTCTTGCTGTATGTATCCCACTCATTGATCCTAAGACCAGCCGCAAGAATTAGATTCTCATCAAGCATTTTAGTGGAATGGTAACAAACTATGTCATATTGTTCGAATACAGAAATAAGTTCTTCATAAAAATGATATGCTGAACTCGGTCCTATATAATTTTCTATTGCACAATTCACATCCCGATTATACTTAATCTCATATGCCTTAATCTTAGAAGTAATGCTACGAGGCATTGCGGTAAACTTCTCCCAAATTTTCTTCTCTACTTCTATAGAAATTGTTTTTATATCTGAAACATCAATTAACATTGTAACTCTTCTCATTCACGTAAAAGGTGATTAACTCTCTTTGCTTTCATTATACTTGATATCAACAGGTTTCTACAATCTTCATTTTCAAACTTCCTGTCATTTACGCCAACAATAAAACGCCCGAACCCATCGGGCATTTTATTCTTACCATAGGCAGGCAGGAATTCCGTTTCCCTATTCAGTTGTCATCCCTGCCTGTCATTTACTCATATCTGATTTCCTGCTCCATAACGATTCCCGACTGGAACCGAATAATCAGCTTCTTGGCAGAGACTACCTTGATGCTTGCTATCAGTCTTCTTACAAGATCATTATCAAATTCCGGTATCTGGCAGGTCTGTTTCTCCAGGAAACTGTCCATATCCTTCAACCGCTGTTCATAACTGTCTGCCAGCTTTTTCTTTCTTCTGGTCTCTATCTGCTCCTCTTTTAGGATAGTGATTTCTTCTGCAATCCTGCGGTATCTCTCATCGAATTCATCGGTGTAGGAGCCTACCCTTGCATTCTCCGTAATCAGAGCCACCATCTCTGCTTCCTTTTCTTTGATTTTTTCATCGTATTCATCCGGCTCCTGTTCTCCACTGTAGCTTCCAATTACCCGGATGACATTCTGTCTAAAGGCTCCTACAAAATCCCCATCTCCTCTGGTAATTCTGTTTATGGCCTCCATGACCGCCCTGTTCAATGCTCCCTCTTCCAGCGACTCGGACTTCTTGCAGTTCTTGGTTCCGTTTGTCAGTCGGTTGCTGCACCGCCACACAATCTTCTTTTTGCCATTTCTCGACCATGTGACTCTTCTGTATTCCTGTCCGCAGTCTCCGCAGAGCAGTAAACCGGTAAGGGCGTATTCTGAAGAAAATTTGCTTTTCTGATTCTTCTTGCGTGTGACTGCTGATTTATTCATGGATGCACGTCTCGCCAGTTCTTCCTGCACCCGGTAAAATAATTCCTTGGGTATGATTGGCTCATGGTCATCTTCCACATAATACTGTGGCACGATTCCCTTGTTGATGACCTTTTTCTTGGTCATAAAATCTACCGTGTAGGTCTTCTGCAGCAGGGCATCCCCCATATATTTTTCATTCCGGAGCATTTTAAAGATTACCGAGTCATACCACTTATCCTGCCCTGTCGCAGTTTTTATGCCATTCTCCTCTAGGTACTGGCTTATCTTTTTAGCACTGTAGCCCTCCAGATAAAGCCGGAAAATCAACCGCACGATTTCTGCCTCCTCCGGTACGATGACCAGATCGCCATTTTCGTTTTTGGTGTATCCCATGAATTTGTTGTGGTTTCGTGTGATGTACTCTTGCAGAAAAGCAATTTTGCCGTCCTGCATCAGCTTGTCCACCAATGCCACCCGTTCTTCCAGATCACCCACCGTCAGCACATCTGCCATATATTCGATATAGCAGTGCATCTGGCAGGCTTCCACAAAGCGGTCATCCAGCGTATCCTCCGGTGTTTTGGGTGCATAGCGCACCTTCCAATCCTCCAGCAGATGCAGATAATCCGTCAGCACACGGAAGCAAAGCATTTCGTCCTCCCGGAACTGACGGATATAAGGACGTTTCGGCTTGTCCATATCTGCGGCAGCGGGCGGTTTCTGGTTAAGTCCAAAGTCCGAGGCCAGCTGTTGCGCTGCTTGTAAGTTCGTCAGACCGAACAGCCTTGCCACAAGATCGATCACATCCCCCTTGGCTCCGCAGCCGAAGCAGAAGAAATAGTCCTCGTTCAGCTTCAAGCTCGGATGCCTGTCGTTGTGGAATGGACAGCAAGCCATACCATTTCGGTTTACTTTCAGCCCGTAGTGTTCGGCGGCTTGCTTCACGCTAATTGCCGCCTTGATGGTTTCATAGATTGTCATAGAAAAACCTCCATTCATACTATTCTAGAAAGCACGAAGCACCAGCCGTGATTGGCAGGTGCTTCGCTCCTTCTATTATGGTTATGACGGATTTTTCAAAAAACAGGCTAATGACAGGACAATCCTGTTTCAAAAAACAGGACAACTTATTGATAGATGTAGATTTCTTTACATTAGCATGATACAATTAAGAAAGTGAAAAAACAGGACAGGAGGGTAAGCATGAACCAAGAATTGATGACATTGGACTTCTGGCAGGATACGGTCATATATGAGGGCAAAACATTCCCTGTCGGCACGCTTGCCTGTGATGCGCTGAATGTTCCTGCGGATACTATTACAAGAATGAACGAGCAATGCGAGAAAATCAATCTGCTGCTCGGGATGCTGAATGCCGGACAGGATACTTCTGCACTCTTTCCTATGGCAAAGGAAGCTGGTTAGAGATTCTCAGCAAAACGCCGCCGTTCTCCTATATGGATATACCAAAGCACCGGGAACGAATAGAAAGGGTTTTTACTGCGGACAATGCTCTGAAATATGTGGAGTTCGCCATAAAAGCCGTAACCAATTCTTTACCGTTCGAAGAAGTTCCGAAATATGCTGATGCGGTGATGCTCCAGCGCTATACCGCTGTATGCGGGCATCTGGCTTACTCCCTTGAGGAATACCAAAAGGCGATGCTTGATTTTGCAGAAAAATCAGACGGCAATGAAGCAGACCGCACCGCAGAGGGTTTTGCAAAAATGTTCGGCGACTATTTTCCGCCGGAGTTCTCTATCACGGAGGGCAATGCCTGGATGTCTACTTTGAATAATTCCGTTCAGTATATATCGGTCATCCGTCCCGGCGAAAAAGTTGCGAAGCTGGTCAAGCGGATGCACTATGTATCCTTTGTAGGGATGTTCCGGTCTGATCTTTTTGAGGGCTTATGTGTTGGTCATGCCCCGAAAAAATGCAAAATCTGCGGCAAGTGGTTCCTCACCACCAACGCAAGGCACACCAAATACTGCGGCGGCTATGCACCGGGGGACAAGCTGCACCGCACTTGCCGGCAGATCGGCAATCTAAAAGGCAGAGAACAGCGAGAGCTTGCAGACGATCATCCGATTATCCAGATATATGAAAAGCGTCTGAACACCATAAACCGCTATGTGAAGCGTGGCACTCTGGACGCTGATCTTGCAGAGGTGATGAAGAAACTGGCGAAAGATAAAATGCTCCGGGCAAAAAGTGATGTCGCTTATGCCAAGGGAGCTTATGAAAAAGAAATGGAACAGGTCGCTTTGAAGAAAGAAGCTTACAACAAATAATGACAAGGAGAATAATACATGGCACGAAAAGCTGATGTTAAAGGCGGTAACGGTGATGTGGTATTCGATGCTGAAACCGGGACTGCGAGAAAATATCTTAGAAATACATCTACCGCTGAAAAAGTCACACGCTTCAAACGAGAACTTGCTGTATTTCAGGAATTATGCAAGAATCCAATTCCTAATGTTGTTGAGGTGACGGATGTTTATATTGACGAGGATAAAATTGCTGAATCTTATGTTGAAATGAAAAAATATGACGGTTCGGTATACGATATACTCGAAGTTACCAAAGGAAATGTCAAATTAGTATTTGAATTGCTTTTGCCGGTCATTAAAGCGCTTTATACACTTTCAACTGGAAATCCGCCCTTGTATCACAGAGATATAAAGCCGGATAATATCTTGTTTTTGAAAAAAGATGATGAATACACACTGTATCTTACGGATTTTGGAACGTGTTTTCTTAACGATGGGAGTGAACGACTGACACCAGAAACTATGGCAGTTGGTCCCAGGATGTATATTGCCCCAGAATACGAAACAGGTCGTGTAGAGGAAGTAACTGAAAAAGGAGATATATTTTCTTTGGGTAAAGTTCTTTGGTGTATGATCAATGGTGAACCGGAGGACTTTATGCCTTCAAACTTCTGGTTTGTTGATGAATATGATTTGATCAAGCGTTTTCCCGGAAATGCTGATATGATTGTTGCTAATTCAATTATTGCATCGTGTTTGAATATTGCTCCTTATGAGCGTTGCACATATTCAAGTTTGATTGGGCAGATTGAGAACTTCATTGCAGGGGGCAATATGACGCCAGAGGAAGAAGCACAGTATCGAGTACGAGTATATCAAGAGAAACGGAATTTAGAACTCTTGGAGATAAAAGAAAAGAATCGGCTAATTGTTAATTCCTTTAGTCAGTATTATATAAAGGCGTTAGAAGAATTACTGAATACATACCCTGATTTTGAGCTGATTCAAAAACTCTACGATGAATACCGTAAAAATTCAAAGGATGGCATTGATTATACATCCGTAAATGTTGAAAACAATGCAAGTCATTATCTCTATAGCGGAACTTATGACCGAATCTATTTTTCAATTAATTATGAACCCGCTCGTGGAACTGATAGGTATTGCAGCATCACGATAAAGTACACAATAGATAGTTGGAAGACTATACGGTTCTATTATTCCGAAGATGGTACGATGTTAAGTGACCATAACGGCGTAGTAAAGCTGATGTGCGTAGAAACATTGTATAATATCTTAAACTCCATAATCATGGAATACATTGCATAAAACAGATTGACATACAGAAGGGAGGTGCGCTATGCTAAATGATTTTTCGTGGAACATGACCGGATACATACCGAAACACCAAGTCAATCCGCACGGTGATGGTATCATTCCCTATGTTGCAGAGCGCATCTTCCAACTGGAACCTGAGCCGCCAAAGGTAGGCAGTCTGAACGAATATATCCTGTCTGCCTTGCAGGAAAAGAATTTGATACATTTCTCATTCTTCCTACACCACTACGAGCCGCAGCTTAACAAGCGCATCAAAGACTTTCTCGGTGTGGATGGCGGCGATTTGTACGACACAGACCGATTTATAGATATAAAGCTCTCCTGCCGGGAACAAATGCTCCAAAAACTGATGGACTATGACCTTACCAAGGGCGCAGAGTATGCTACATACATCTATCCGTTCATCCGGGATGCTATGCTCCGTTTTCGCATGGGCGAAGAAAAATGGTCGGTATCCTCTCTGACTAATTACAAAATGGTGCGGTCAATGGCTTGGCTGTACCACAATACCAAGGATGCGGTCAACGAGTTTTCCAAGAAATACAACTGCGACCTTGCCCTTGCGGAAGAATATCTGAAAGTTGTCCGTGGAATCCGCAACCAGCAGCCGTTCTATATAACGGACGAGGACGGCGAGGAAACAGGCGAGGATATAGCCCTTGACGATAGCTGGAACTATACCGACATCCTCTGGAACGGCATACAAGCAGAAAAGGTACAGCGGGCATTTGAGAAGCTGAATTACCGGGAACAGACCTTGCTCGAAAAACGGTTAGCAATCTGTATGACCTGCGGGCGAGTTGGCTCATGGAAGAACCGCCCCACTTTTGAAGAATTGGCGATTATGTTTGAGGGCAGCACAGCCAGCGGTGCAGAGCGAGCCTACCGGAAAGCGGTGGACAAACTGACAGAACTGCTGGTTGCCGAAGGTGCGCTCCATGCTGTCCGGCTGAAACAGAAAACCAAAACCAAGCGCAAAAAGAAAATCGCCGCCGCAATCTACGAATATCAAGCAGACTGCGACGGCGAATGGGGCGAAATTGTATTCGATTTTGAAAGCGGCACAGGGTCGATTGTCCGGCTTGCTGATTGGGATACAATTAAAACGAACTGGTTTGCCAATGAGGCGATCCGGTATATTTTATCATTGTCGCCTGATGTTCTCACAAAATATATGCTCGTCCTCTTGAGCCGCCACTTATATCTTGAATCCTTACAACAACTGTAAGTGGTATTTGCTGTGTTCCCATGCTATCATTTTATTACAAATGATAGGAGGTATTCACATGAAACCCATTTTGAATATTGAAAATTTAACAAAAATCTATGGCAATGTGCCAAGTCAAACAAAGGCACTGAATGGGATCACCTTCCAGGTGATGCCGGGAGAGTTTCTTGGCATTATGGGAAGCAGCGGTTCTGGTAAATCCACACTGCTCAATTGTATTGCGACTGTGATTCAACCCACAGGTGGAAGCATTCAGGTGGAGGGCGTTAATCTGCAAGCACTCAAGGGAAGGACTCTTGCAGATTACCGTGGAAAAAAAGTTGGTTATCTATTTCAGAATTTTGAGCTACTGGATAATCTGACCGGACGTGAAAATATACTGCTTCCAACTTCTTTGCATGGTATACCCGAAAAGGAGAGCAACCAGCGTCTAAGCCAGTTGGCGAAGTATCTGGAAATCAACGATGTTCTGGACAAATTTCCCTCCAAGATGTCTGGGGGGCAGCGCCAGCGTGTAGCGGCAGCAAGGGCACTAATCCTGAACCCCAGAATGATTCTTGCCGACGAGCCTACCGGTGCTTTGGATTCCAAGAATGCAAGAAACATTATGGAAAAACTGTCCGGATTGAACTGCGACGAACAGGCAACGATCTTGATGGTGACCCATGATTCTAATGCTGCCAGCTTTTGCAAGCGTATTCTGTTCATCCAGGACGGTGTGATCTTCCATGAGCTTCGCCGTGGAGATGAAAGCCGACAGGAGTTCTACGGACGCATCTTGAAGGTGATGGCGCAACTGGGAGGGGGGAGTTCCAATGTTCTCTAATCTGATTTTTCGAAACTGTCGCCGCAGCCGAAAGGAAAACGGCCTGTTTTTCAGCTCCCTGGTGATTTCTATTATTGCCTTTTATATGATTCTTTCCATCTCCACCCAGGATGTAATGATTTTTTTGCAGAAAATGGAGAGCGATGCAGTGAACAGTCTCCTGCTTCTAATTCCTGTGTTTTACGGAGTGACCTTGGGTATTCTTTTCTTCTTGATTTACTTCGCCTGCAAGTATCAATTTGAGCGCAGACGCCACGAGTTTGGTGTCTATCTGATGTTGGGAATGCGCAGAAGCAAACTGTTCTGTATGCTTTTGGCGGAGGATTTGTTAAGCAGTATTCTGGCGCTGCTCATTGGCTTACCTACGGCTGTAGTGCTTTCGGAAATTGTTAGTCTTGTCACCGCTAAGCTTGTGGGTATGGGGATCATCGGCCATCATTTTTCTTTGTCTTGGTCTGCAATAAAATGGACACTGGCAGGATTCTTGGGTATTAAACTGCTGGCACTTCTGATTTTGAGCGGAAAGATCAGCCGACAGGAGATTGGAACTTTATTATCCCAGCCGACGAACCGCTCCCAAAAGCAAATGCCCTCTGTTATCTATGGGCTGGCTGCTGTATGCGGAAGTGTGATGTTGGCAGTGGCTTACTGCATGGCGATTCAGGGAATTGCATGGACGAAGGTAAGTATGATGGGGCTGACTTTACTGTTGGGTTCGGCTGGTACGATGCTGCTGTTCTATGGAATGCGGGCACTGATTGCACTGATTGTTAAAAAAGGCAAGGGAAATAAGCAGCTTCATGTATTTACCTTCCGTCAAATTCAGGAGAATGTCATTCATCAGTCAAGCTCCATGGCAATCAGCTCTCTGCTGATTCTGGCAGCACTGTGTTGCTTTGGTGCAGGCGTGGGAATCGCAGGAACGAACAATCTATCCACTGGCCATGTAATCGACTATACCTTTGAAGATCATACCGTTGAAGATTCGGCGCAGGTTCTTCCAAATATACAGGCAGTCCTGAAAGAAAACGGTTTGGAAAATCAGTTTTCTGAGCTTTTTGAAATGAAGGTTGGGCATATTCGCACCACAGAAGATTATGAGAATGCCTACAGCATGGACGCTGTTATGGACTCTCTTCGGAGCCTGCCCCAGTCGG
>ERZ1026947.265-NODE-265-length-38336-cov-6.493038_pt1 | contig 38336 bp, 32 predicted proteins | sample MGYA00519568_ERZ1026947 | MGnify/ENA primary metagenome ERZ1026947 (study PRJEB26926, sample SAMN06164744) | human gut metagenome | biome: ENVO:00009003; feature: ENVO:2100002; material: ENVO:00002003 | host: Homo sapiens | place: USA | collected 2012 ...
CTCGGAGATGTGTATAAGAGACAGATTCCGATTTTTACATTTATCAATAAGATGGATCTTGAAGCAAGAGATTCGTTTGAGCTTTTAGATGAGATTGAGAATGTCCTTGGAATCCGGACATGCCCCATCAATTGGCCGATCGGTGCCGGAAAGCGTTTTAAGGGCGTTTACGACCGGGATACAAAGAAAGTATCGATGTTTCAGGCAGTGTCTGTCGGCGGTGCAAAGTCGGCTGCAGAGACCGATTATGATGTGAAGGATCCGGCATTAAAGGATGCAGTCGGCGATGAGCTTTATGCCCAGCTGATGGATGAAATCGAGCTTCTGGATGGCGCAAGCGATGAGTTTGATCAGGAACTGGTGGATAAGGGAGCGTTATCTCCGGTGTTCTTCGGTTCTGCACTGACAACCTTCGGTGTGCAGACATTTCTGGAGCATTTCCTGAAGATGACACAGAGTCCGCTTCCACGTATGTCGGATGCAGGTCTGATTGACCCAATCACAGAGCCATTCTCCGGTTTTGTGTTCAAGATTCAGGCGAATATGAACAAGGCACATCATGATCGTATCGCATTTATGCGGATCAGCTCCGGTAAGTTTGATGCGACCAAGGAAGTCTATCATGTGCAGAGTGGCAGAAAGCTCCGCTTATCCCAGCCACAGCAGATCATGGCACAGGATCGTAAGGTTATTGATGAGGCGTATGCCGGTGATGTCATCGGTGTATTCGATCCGGGTATTTTCTCTATCGGAGATACGTTATGTACGCCGGGAAAGAAATTCCAGTACGAGGGAATCCCGACCTTTGCACCGGAGCATTTCTGCAGACTGGTGCACCTGGATTCGATGAAACGTAAACAGTTTATCAAGGGTGTTACACAGATTGCACAGGAAGGTGCGATCCAGATGTTCCAGGATTATACGCTTGGAATGTCCGAGATTATTGTCGGTGTGGTTGGTGTGCTGCAGTTTGATGTATTAAAATACAGACTGGAAAATGAATATGGATGTGACATCCGCTTAGAGCCGCTTCCATATAATTATATCCGATGGGTAAAGGATCCTTCTACGGATCTGAATAAGCTGTCAAGAATCAGCGACTGCAAGAAGGTCAAGGATATGAAGGACAATCCACTTTTGCTGTTTGCAAATGAATGGTCTATCCGCCTGATGCTGGAGCATAACGAGGGACTGGAATTAGAAGAATTCCGCAAGAACTAGAGAATCAATGAATTGTGAATCCGGGGTTTAAAGTTGTATCAATATTGGGAGAAGCGTTGATATAAAAGGAGAAGGTAACATGATTTTAATTGACACACAAAAAGAGGAATTTACAAAGTTAAAAGACATTCGTATCTTCGAGAAACTGGATAACGAGCAGCGCTACAACGGCGATCTGCTTGTGATCGGACTTGGAGGCATGGGCAGTCAGGTTGTCTGCGATATGAAGGGGATGCTGATGGGAGAGATTACACCGGACGATAACATCCAATATCTGATGGTGGATTCCGATATCCCGGCGATGGAGAATATGATTGAGGCAAGCCGGGATGGTATCGGTCTGAATGCAACGGAGATTATCAGTATCTATCGCCCGAATCTGGAAAATCTTCTGGTCAAAGGCATCAAGGAGAATCCGGTGCATCCGAATCTTGCGAATTGGATGCGTGAGGACTTCCCACAGATCAACATTGATACGGATGGAGCCAAGGGCAACCGTCAGATTGGACGATTGATGTTTTCCAATGCATATGAGGATATGCGTGTTCTGCTGTTTGATAAGCTTGAGGAGGCACATACCCGTTCGAAGTCAGGCAAGCTCGATATCATTATCGTGTCGGGCGTCGCCGGCGGTACAAGTGGTGGTATCCTGACAGATCTTACCTATAATATCCGGGCTTATATCCGTTCCAAGAAATGGAATGGTGTCCGCGTCGGAGCCTGTCTGCTGATGCCAGATGTGCTTTACAGCAAACGGGAGATCGTATCGAATCCGGATCTGCTCGCAAATTTGAATGCAAATGGCTATGCAACACTGAAAGAAGTCGATTATTATATGCGGCTTACAAGTAAGGACAAAGACGAACGCTATACATTTGAAAGCACGACACACAAACTTACGATCCGTGAGAATATATTTGATGCCTGTCTGCTTATATCCGGAAAGAAGGATGAACAGGGATATATTCCGGATGGGGTTATCTATAGTGATGTAGCGTATTTCCTGACAAAGCTTGCATCAGTGAAACATGTCGGACAAGGCGAGGATGGTGCAAAGGGCAAGCTATTGCGTGATGTATTTTTCGATGGGGAAGACCGCGGCTATTACAAGATTATCAACGAATCCGATTATAAGATTCCAATCAGGCAGATCGAGAATATCTGTGAGTATGAGATTTTTGTTGAGGCGTATAAAAAGCTGCATGAGCTTGCAGAGGATGATCCGCAGGCGAAGGAGTCAAGACAGAAGGTGTTTGGTGAACTTGATGCTTTCCTGTCTGGACAACCGGGGGATGAGATCAAGCTTTCGGTGAATGGAATTATTCCGATCAGGCAGTTTGAGAAACCGGTTTATAAAATGATCAAGAAAAATCAGGATGGCCTGCGCGAGAATATGGGACGTCAGCTTGCATCCATGAAAGATCGTATTCCAATTATGATCAAGTCTCTGAAGAATCATGTACTTGATACGTTAAATGCGGAACTCGAGTGGTTTATGCAGAAGAAAGGCCCATATGCGGTGATGGATATTATCGGCTGTGGCGGTATTGGAAGCAGTGAGAAAGACCGTGGCATGATTGCGGATATCGAACGGCTTTCCGGACTTATGAAACAGTACCAGCCAACCGGAGAGTTCAGTCGTATCATTGAGTCAATCAAGGATATCGTTGCGAAACGATTCTTCACATTCCCGTCGGCAAAGCGTGAGACAGAGAACGGATATTATGATGCATGTGTCAAAGAATGTCTGACTCTGCAGCGGAATATGCTGATTGATGGAATGAACGATCAGGATATGTTCGGCGATATTGTGCGTTTTCTCCGTGCGAAGGCAGAGCGGCTCGAAGAGTTGTATGCACAGTTTAATGAGGACTTAAAGAATGCGGTGGAGGATCTCGCAGCAAACGGAAAGCGGATTACCGGATTCTTATTGAAGGATGCAAAGCAGCAGGAGTATCTGCCGTCAGATTATATCACACAGGATCGTGTGGATGAGTTGTACAAGGGTATTGTTAAGCTGCTCGCGGACAATGAATCCAATATTGATAATGGACGTATCGTACCTGTAAAACAGGAGATGGAACGTGTCTATAAGAATATTCTGATCGGTGTCGGTATGTATGCACCGGAGAAGATGATCTCGGTTGCGTTTGCGGATAAGCGCCCGACTTTGGCTGAGCTTAATATGATGTTTGTGTCTCCGACAAATGAGACGCGTGCCGAGATCATGGATCGGGCTGCGAAGGCATTTGTCGAAGGTGCCAGTGAGAAGACCGCAAAGAAGAAGCTGTGTATCTTAAAGCCGGGATTTAAAGTGAATATTACAAATCATAAGTATATTTCCCTTCCGGCGATCATGCCGTTCTTCAGTGAGGCGGTAACGAAGCTTCTGACAGCACCACCGTATAAGGAAGACCGTAACAATATCTCTCTGAATACCGGTGATGTGGCAATTTCCGTAGACGATATGTACATCGGAGTTCCACTTTCGATGATGGCTTGTATCGACGATATGCGGAAGGCGTATGAGGTAGTTCCGGACAGTTATCTGGGATTACATATCGATGAAGTAAATAAAGATATGAAGGCAGAGTTCCCGGGTGTTGCATAGACATAGAATAGATGCATGGATATAGAAATTGAAGAGTCCGTTTTGCAAAAACTGTAACGGGAACAGGGATCTTCGGATAAATAAAAAGGATGCTGTAATTTGTAAGGAATTGCAGCATCCTTTTTGCTTAAATGTATGTGGTTTGTATGTCTGTAAATGGATTATCCTGTTGTTTTGCTATTGTGTTTAGTTATTGTATAGAAGCCTTACTCTTTGGAAAATATTTCCTGCACGTAATCACAAACAGGATAATCGCAAGTGCGGTTGCAAGGTAATCCGTGACCGGCTGCGCCAATGCAAGCAGTCTGGCGGAATCCGTCGTTGCGTTGATGATAAACAGGATTGGCAAGTATAAAAGTCCCTGCCGGCTGATCGACAAAATCAGTGAAGGGAGTGCGGCACCTGTGGACTGGATTGCGTTGATAAATACAAATAATTGTCCAAGGATCGGACCGGATAGAATGTAAATACGGGAAAACCGGAATCCAAAATCGTATGCGTCTGCATCTTCCAAAAAGGCGCTGACCAATCCGTCAGCACCAAAGTAACAGACACAGGTCATGATTGCACTTAATATAAAAGCAAGTAAAATGGAAAATTTCAATACGGCAAAATACCGTTTCCGGTTTCTGGCACCGAAGCAGTAGCCAAGGAGTGGCTGGATTCCGGTACCAAGTCCGATCAACAGCATGACAACGATCATGTTAACCTTCATGGCGACACCGAGTCCGGCAACTGCCATGTCTCCATAGTGAGCCATCAGATTATTGATGAAGATATTGCTGACACTCATAAGCACGCTGTTCAGTGATGCCGGGATACCGATGGCAAATACGGAACTTGCAATTTTGTCCCCTGCTTTGTAATCCTGTAATCGAATCGACAACTGTGATTTCTTTGATAGAAGATGCGATACATAAAAGACCGCGGATAAAATATTTCCGATGACGGTTGCAATCGCGGCACCGGCAACATTCCAGCCGAGAAGCAAGATCATGACCGGATCTAAGATTACATTTGCCATATTTCCGATGATCATACCGGACATTGCAGTTTTTGCCCGTCCTTCGGAACGGATGATGTTGCTGAATGCGTTACTTATGATCAGAAACGGAATTCCGATGGCGACGATCCGGAGATATTGTGTTGCATATTCTACCGTATCTGCACTTGCGCCGATTGCTTTACAGACAGGTTCGGCAAAAATCACAATCAGGATCATGGATATAATTCCGACAGCCAGACCGGTCCAGAAGCAGAAGGCAGAGGCATGCTTTGCACGTGCTTCCTGACCTTCTCCAAGCATGCGGGAGATAAAGGATGTTCCGCCGATACCAAACAACATGCCGACAGCCATGAATAATAAGAAAGCAGGCGTTGCTACAGACACAGCAGCTACCATCAGTGCATTTTTTGTTTGTCCGATAAAAAACGTGTCAGCGAGATTGTAGATCAAAACCATGATCATGCTTATGATCGAGGGGATGACATTACTTAACACGGCTTTTGGAACCGGGGCATCCCTGAAAATTTCAGTTGTATTCGATTGCATAAATCGTTCTCCTTATCTTTGTGATTATTTTTCAGTCAAATAAATATGTTAACATATGGTAAAACGAGATTCAATGGAAAGATGGTATTTGTGCATTTTTTTTCGTGCAAAGTAAAAAATGTGTGCATTTATTATGAAAATGTACTATAATGTAAAAGATTGTGAATAACGATAGGTCAGAAAGGCAATTAAATGGTAAAGAAATTTTATGCTGTGAAAAGAGGTGTTCGACCGGGAGTATATGAGACGTGGTCTGCCTGCGAACCGCTTGTGAAAGGGTTTCCGGGAGCAATATACAAGAGCTTTCCGACGAGACAGGAGGCAGAGGCATTTGTGGGCATAGAAAGTGTGACGGAAGAATCAAAGCATATCGATGAGAATATGGTATATGCGTTCGTGGATGGTTCTTACAACAATGCCACACAGGTATATGGATATGGTGGATTCCTGATGGATCATGGCAAGCGGTATGTCCTGCAGGGACATGGTGATGATCCGGAGATGGCATCCATGCGTAACGTAGCAGGTGAGATACTGGGCGCGATGGCGGCAGTGAAGCTTGCAGTGGAAAAAGAATTACCAGATTTGGCGATTTATTATGATTATCTTGGGATCGAGATGTGGGCAACCGGAGGCTGGAAGCGGAACAAGACCGGAACGATTGCGTATTATGAGTATATGCAGCAGGTACGGGACAAGATCCGTGTTACATTTATAAAGGTAAAGGGGCATTCCGGTGTGGAAGGAAATGAAGAGGCAGACCGCCTTGCGAAGGAGGCAGTCGGAATCACCGGATAGTGTGTGCGAGAGGTTAAATAAAGATAAAAAGATAAAGAAAAGTGGAGATGAAAGATGAAATTTCAGGTGAGTAATTTATTTCGGAAGAAAGACGAATCAGAGGGAAATAATGCGGTTGAGACAGAGACACAGGTAGCAGAAGACGCACCGAAGACAGAAGCTTCCTCTGCACCGGAGCAGACAGCAGTTACTGCAGAGGAAGAAGTAACGGTGTGTCCAAAGTGTAAGCAGGAATTCAAGAAGTCTGCGATCAAGGACAACTACAATGTATGTATCGCATGTGGATATCATTATGTGGTTTCCGCAGAGAAGCGTGTGCGGCTGTTGGTAGATCCGGGCACGTTTAAGCCGCTTCGCTGTAAAGTGGCATTTTCCAATCCGTTAGACATGCCGGAGTATGAGGAGAAAATCGAGCGTCTGCAGGAAAAGACAGGACTTGAAGAGGCAGTCTATACCGGCGTTGGTAAGATTGATGGAAACGAAGCAGTCATCGCTGTCATGAGCAGCAAGTTTCTGATGGGAAGTATGGGTATGGCTGTCGGTGAGAAGGTTACCAATGCAGTGGAATACGCGGACAAAAAACATCTTCCGCTTATTATATTTACTGCAAGTGGTGGGGCCCGTATGCAGGAGGGCATTTTATCCCTGATGCAGATGGCGAAGACGAGTGCGGCAATCGAGAAGTTCAGTGAACATGGTGGGTTATATATTTCCTATCTGACACATCCGACGACCGGTGGCGTAACTGCCAGCTTCGCAACATTAGGAGATATCACACTGGCAGAACCGGATGCTTTGATCGGATTTGCCGGACCGCGTGTAATCGAGCAGACGATCGGTCAGAAGCTTCCGGATGGATTCCAACGTTCGGAGTTCCAGATGGCACATGGATTTGTAGATCAGATTGTGCCGAGAGATAAGATGCGGGAAGTCATCTCCCATATTTTACGTTTGCATGCGAAGAAAGGAAGATAATCATGATTAAAGAGATAGATGAGAGAATTGCGGAAATCGATAAAGAAATCGAAGAGATCATGTCAAGTGATCTGGTAGATGAGGCAAAGGTTTATGTCCTGAAGCGGGAACGTCATGATCTGATACATATGTGTAAGAACCTGAACAGCCATGACAAGGTATATCTGGCACGTCACAAGAAACGTCCGAAGATCACGGAGTATGTCGATGCAATCTTTGATGATTTCTTCGAGCAAAAAGGGGATGCACTTGGCAAGGAGGATGCAAGTATCTATGGAGGTATTGCAACCTATCATGGAATCCCTGTGACGGTCATCGGACATCGTAAGGGAAATGATCTTGCAGAGAATATGAAATGTAATTTCGGTATGCCGGGACCGGAAGGGTACCGCAAGGCACTGCGTCTGATGAAACAGGCAGAGAAGTTTGGCAGACCGATCATTACATTTATCGATACACCGGGTGCGTATCCGGGATTAGAAGCAGAGAACAATGGACAGGGTAGTGCCATTGCAGTAAATCTTGCGAAGATGAGTGCACTGAAGGTGCCGGTAATCGCAGTTGTAACCGGAGAGGGAAGCTCCGGCGGGGCGCTTGCCATCGGTGTGGCAAACAGTGTGTTGATGCTTGAAAATGCGGTGTATTCCATTCTTTCCCCGGAAGGTTATGCTTCGATTCTGTGGAAAGATTCTTCGCGGAGCGAGGAAGCAGCGGAGATGATGAAGCTTACTGCACAGGATCTGAAAGAGTTCGGCGTAATCGATGATATCATTCCGGAGCCAATCGGCGGTGCACATCTGAATCATAAGGTTGTATTCAAGGCAACTGATCGTGCAATCAAGAAAGAGCTTGACAAATACATCAAGATGAACCCGGATGAAGTTGCGAAGCATCGTTATAAGAAATTCAGAACGATCGACAATAAATATCTGCATGTAATCTAAGAGAAATCTGCAGAAAGAGAGTGACAGAGAGTAAGAGGAAAGATGAGATGAAAGAAGGCTTACATATTGTAGGTATGGGACATTATGCCCCGGAACACGTAGTGACAAATGATGATTTAAGTAAGATTGTAGATACAAATGATGAGTGGATCTCCAGCCGTACCGGTATTCGCAGAAGACATTTTATTACCGAAGAGAAGAATCAGGATATGGCGATTGCTGCTGCAAAGATGGCAATCGAGGATGCAGGCATTGACAAGTCTGAGATCGGTGTTGTGATTGTAGCGACGATTCGTCCGGATCATATGACACCTTCGATGGCATGTATGGTACAAAAGGAATTAGAACTTCCACAGGATATTCCTTGTTTTGATATCAATGCAGCATGCTCGGGATTTATGTATGGTGTACAGATTGCAAGAGGTATGTTGCTTCAGAGTGACAAGAAATATGGCGTGGTTATCGGTAGTGAGACCTTATCCAAGATTCTTGATATGAATGACAGAAGTACTTGTATTCTGTTTGGAGATGGTGCGGGTGCTGCCGTTGTTGAGCTTTCGGATACACACCGGTATTTCGGAATTCTTGGCGCAAAGGGGGATGATTCTGTCCTTGAGTGCAGCAACGAGGATTTACAGCCTCGTCATGTCAGTATGCTTGGAAGTGAAGTATTTAAGTTTGCAGTCAGCACAGTTCCAAAGACCGTCATGCAGCTTTTAGATAAGGCTGGTGTGACAGCGGATGATATTGATCTGTATGTCTGTCATCAGGCGAATAAGCGTATCATTGAGTCTGTGGCAAAGAAATGTAAACAGAGCATGGACAAGTTCTATATCAATCTGGATGAGTATGGAAATACAAGTTCTGCAAGTATTCCAATCGCACTTTCCGAGATGAACCAGAAGGGCATGATCAAGCCGGGCATGAAGATGATCTGCGTAGGATTTGGCGGCGGTCTTACCTGGGGCGGTGCGTATCTGGAATTTTGATAAAATTTGTTTCAGATCAATTATAGAAGGTACTGTGCTTATGCGTAGCACAATTATGAAATAGAAAATTGGGCATAGTGTGAGGAGGATAAAGATGAGATTAAATGAATTTCTTGGAATCAAGTATCCGATTATTCAGGGTGGAATGGCGAACATCGCACTTGGCGAGTTTGCGGCCGCTGTCAGCAATGCCGGTGGACTCGGACTGATTGCATCCGGTGGATTTGACGCAGAGCGTATCCGTGAGGAGATTAAGAAGTGCCGTGCTTTGACAGATAAGCCGTTCGGTGTAAATCTGATGCTGATGAATCCGGATGTCGACAATATCGCGAAGATGCTGGTCGAGGAGAAGGTAGATGTGATCACAACCGGAGCCGGAAGTCCGGAGAAATATGTGGCGGACTGGAAAGCGGTTGGCACAAAGGTGATTCCGGTTGTCAGCGGTGTGGCTCTTGCAAAGCGTATGGAGCGTATGGGTGTAGATGCCCTGATCGCGGAAGGCGGCGAGAGTGGCGGACATGTTGGTGAGATGACAACAATGACACTTGTACCGATGGTTGTTGATGCAGTCAATATCCCGGTTATCGCAGCTGGTGGTATCGCAGATGGCAGAGGTATGGTTGCTGCATTTGCACTTGGCGCAATCGGCGTACAGATCGGAACTGTATTACTTGCCAGTGAAGAGTGCCCGATTCATATCAATTATAAAGAGGCAGTTATCAAGGCGAAGGATAATGGTACAGCGGTGACCGGAAGATCCAGTGGTGCTCCGGTACGTGTGATCAAAAACCAGATGGCGCGTGAATATCTGAAGATGGAAGGCAAGGGCGTTCCAAGAGAAGAGTTAGAGCAGCTTACTCTTGGTTCTCTCCGTAAGGCTGTCTTAGATGGCGATACAAAGAATGGTTCCCTGATGGCTGGTCAGGTGTGCGGTCTTGTAAAGGAGATCAAGCCGGTAGCTGAGATTCTGAAGGGATTGTACGAGGATTCTCTTGCAGAGCTTGCAAAGCTTGCAAAGGAGGGAATCTAATAAAAATATGAAAAGAGGGACAAATGTTATGTCCCGCACGATCTTATAAAATATGAATCTGAATTAGTCAGAATTGTGAAAGATAAGCAGGAGGAAATTATGAAAATCGGTTTTTTATATGCTGGCCAGGGTGCACAACATGTTGGAATGGGAAAAGATCTCTATGAGGCATATCCGGAGTTCCGCGAAGTATTTGACAATGTAAAGCTGGATTTTGATGTGAAGGAGTGTTGTTTTGATGGTCCAATTGAGAAGCTTGGACAGACAAGATACACGCAGCCATGTATGGTAGCCTTTGCGGTTGGCGTGACAAAGATTCTGGAAGCAAAGGGCATCGTACCGGAGATTGCAGCCGGACTTTCGCTTGGTGAGTATTCTGCACTCTATGCGGCAGGTGTATTCGAGGAACAGCAGGTAATCGATCTTGTTGCATACCGTGGTAAAGCGATGGAAGAGGCAGTTACCGGTAGAGACACCGGTATGATCGCTGTTATGAGTCTCGACCGTGAGACTATTAAGGCATGCTGCAAGCAGGCTGAGGATGAATTTGCAGACAGCGAGTTCCATATCGCTGAGGTTGCAAACTATAACACACCGGTTCAGGTAACTGTATCCGGTGATACACCGGTTATCACAAGAGCCGGAGAGCTGATGATGGAGAAGGGTGCAAGAAGAATTGTGCCTGTCGCAGTCAGCGGACCATTCCATACATCCTTGATGAAGCCGGCGGGGGATAAGCTTGCGGAGCGTTTTAAGAACGAGCATTTCGGAGAGATGAAGTTCCCGGTACTGTTCAATGCAACCGGTAAGGAGCTTGCAGCAGATAAGACAATTCCTCAGATGCTTGAGACACAGGTACAGAGCAGTGTATATTTTGAGGATTCTATTAAGTATATGATTGAGCAGGGTGTCGACACTTTCATCGAGGTTGGTCCGGGAAAGACACTTTCCGGATTCGTGAAGAAGATCGACCGCAGTTTTGCTACGTATTCTGTAGAAGATATTGATTCATTAAATGCGGTGCTTGAAGCACTTGGGAAATAAGCGGTACGCGGATATACGTGCAGGTTATTGTACTTCGCGTAGTGGTAATAAAAGATGGAGGAATCTATGACATTAGAGAATAAAACAGCCATTGTCACAGGCGGCAGCCGTGGAATCGGACGTGCAATCTGTGTTGCACTTGCACAGGCAGGTGCCAATGTCGTAACTTGTTATGCACATGGCGCAGCCGGTGCCGAAGAGACAGTAAAGTTGTGTGAGACCTATGGTGTAAAGGCATCTGCGATTCAGGCGGATGTTGCAAAAAATGAAGATGTGCAGGCACTTGTAGCAAAGGTAAAGGAAGAATATGGAAGTATTGATATCTTAGTGAACAATGCAGGTATCACGAAGGATAATCTGATGCTGAAGATGACAGAGGAAGATTTCGAGCAGGTCATTGATACGAACTTAAAGGGTGCATTTTTGTGCATCAAGCATGTATCGAAGATTATGCTCAAGCAGAAGCGCGGACATATCATCAACATCAGCAGCGTGGTCGGTGTCCGTGGAAATGCCGGACAGGTCAACTACGCATCCAGCAAGGCAGGACTGATTGGTATGACAAAATCTGTTGCGAAGGAGATCGGTTCCCGTGGCATCACCGTAAATGCGGTGGCACCGGGATTTATTGAGACAGATATGACAGCAAATCTGCCGGAGGCTGTTGTGGAAGAGAACTTAAAGAGTATTCCGATGAAGAAGCTTGGCAAGGTAGAAGATGTTGCAAATCTTGTCCGGTTTTTAGCAAGTGATGATGCAAGTTATATTACCGGTCAGGTCATCTGTGTAGATGGCGGTATGGCAATGTAGGAGGGAAAAATGAGCAGAAGAGTTGTGATTACAGGTTTAGGAACTGTAAACCCTTTGGGAAATAACGTAGAGACCACATGGGAAAATGTAAAAAAAGGTGTCTGCGGAATTGATGAGATTACAAGAATTGATACGACAAACCATGCAGTGAAGCTTGCCGGAGAGGTAAAGAATCTGGATGTAACAGCCGTAATCGACAAGAAGGATGCCAGACGTATGGACCGTTATGCGCAGTACGCTGTTGTTGCGGCGGATGAGGCATTCAAGCAGAGTGGACTGGATATGGAGAAGGAAGATGCGGAACGCTGTGGAGTCATCTTCTCCAGCGGTATCGGCGGCATGGAAGTCACAGAGAAAAACTACCAGACTGGTGAGAGACGTGGTTTCGACAAGATCTCCCCATTCTATATTCCGATGACAATCGCGAACATGGGTGCCGGAAATATCGCAATCCGTTTTGGATTTAAAGGTATCTGTACTTGCGTTGTAACTGCCTGTGCATCCGGCAATAATGCAGTTGGTGACAGCTTCCATTATATTCGTGATGGATATGCAGATGTCATGATCTGTGGCGGTTCTGAGGCAGCAATCACGGATATGGCAATCGGTGGATTTACAGCGATGCAGGCATTGAATACAACAACGGATAAGAATCGTGCTTCGATTCCATTTGATAAGGAGCGTGCCGGATTCGTCATGGGTGAAGGTGCCGGTGCCCTTGTATTAGAAGAGTATGAGCATGCGAAGGCGCGTGGTGCGGAAATCCTCGGCGAGGTTGTCGGATACGGTGCGACTTGTGATGCATACCATATCACAGCACCATGTCCGGATGGAGCAGGCGGAGCAGCGTGTATGGCAATGGCAGTAAAGGATGCAGGAATCAAGCCGGAGCAGGTTGGCTATATCAATGCACATGGTACATCCACACACTTAAATGATGCAGGTGAGACAATGGCAATCAAGACAACATTTGGTGAGCATGCATATAAGCTGATGGTAAGCTCTACAAAGTCTATGACCGGACATCTGCTTGGCGGTAGTGGCGCGGTAGAAGCGGTTATCACAACACTTGCATTGCATGATGGATTTATTCCTGCAACGATTAACTATCAGGTGCCGGATGAAGAATGTGATCTGGATATCGTTCCAAATGAAGGCAGAAATGTACAGGTAGAATATGCACTTTCAAACTCTCTTGGATTTGGTGGACATAACGCAAGTATTCTGCTGAAGAAGTTTGAGACGTAGATTGCAGGACAAAGGAGAAGAAGATGGAATTAAATTCAAATCAGATACAGGAGATTTTGCCACATCGTTATCCGTTCCAGTTAGTTGACCGAATTACAGATTTTGAACCGGGCAAATGGGCGAAGGGTGTGAAATGCGTATCCGTGAATGAGATGCAGTTTCTGGGACATTTTCCAACACAGCATGTCATGCCTGGCGTACTTGTGATCGAGGCACTTGCGCAGGTTGGTGCGATTGCGATTTTGTCCGAGGAAGAACACAAAGGAAAGACTGCATTTTTCGGTGGTATCAAGAATGCAAGATTCAAGAAACAGATCACGCCGGGCGATGTAATCGAGATGGAATGTGAGATTATAGACCAGAAGGGACCGATCGGTTCCGGAAAGGCTGTCGCAAAGGTAGATGGAAAAGTTGCAGTGACGGCAGAACTTACATTTGTCGTAGGCGCATAAATCGTGTATAATAATAGGGCTGTCGTAGACAGCTCTATTTTTTAAGGAGTAATATAATAGATGGATGAAAAGAAATTAACCAATCGGAGCCTTGCGCCAGTGCTTTCTATTGCTGGTTCGGATAGCTCCGGTGGTGCGGGGATACAGGCAGATTTAAAGACGATGCTTGCAAATGACTGCTATGGTATGTCAGCCATCACAGCGCTGACTGCGCAAAACACGATGGGAGTTACCGGTATTATGGATGTGACACCGGAATTTCTGCGGAAGCAGATTGACGCAGTGTTTTTGGATATTCCGCCGAAAGCTGTGAAGATTGGTATGGTATCCGATAAAGCCCTGATAAAAACGATTGCAGAAGCATTGAATGATTGGCATGCGGAAAATATAGTTGTGGATCCGGTGATGGTTGCGACAAGCGGAAGCAGATTGTTAAAGGAAGATGCGATTTCCTGTCTGACGGAGATGCTTCTTCCGCTTGCGACACTGATTACGCCGAATATCCCGGAAGCAGAGCTGCTTACCGGAATGACCATTCAGTCTAAAGCGGATATGGAACAGGCGGGAAGATGCCTGTATGACAGATTTCATTCCCAGGTGCTGATTAAGGGCGGACATGCAGTTGAGGATGCCAGTGATGTGTTAGTTGGAACCGAAGTGGTCTGGTTCCACGGTTCACGCATCGACAATCCGAATACACATGGAACCGGATGTACTTTATCCTCTGCAATAGCGTGTGGACTGGCAAAAGGATATTCGGTTGCGCAGAGTATCAGCTATGCCAAAAGTTATCTTAGTGGCGCACTTTCGTCAGGTCTTGATCTCGGCAGAGGGAGTGGACCAATCGACCATGGATGGCAGATACAGGAAAACGTCAGATCTTTATAACGATTTTTACGGGAAAATGGCGTGAGAGTAAAAGAGAAAAGTCAGGTAAAAATCTGGAGAATAAACATAAAATGAAGATAAATAAAGAACAGTTACAGGTCTATGCTGTAACAGATACAAAACCAATCAGGAAAGAACGATATGCAACCCTGTGTGATGCTGTGGAAGCGGCTATCAAGGGTGGAGCGACGATCGTACAGCTGCGGGAAAAGGAACTTTCCGAAGATACATTTCTTGCGGAGGCAACGGAGATTAAGAAACTGACACAGAGATACGGTGTTCCGCTTATTATCAACGATAATGTCGCACTTGCAAAAGCCTGTCAGGCAGATGGCGTACACTTAGGACAGGGCGATATGCAGGTGGAAGAGGCACGTGCTATCCTTGGAGATGCGGCAATCATCGGTGTATCTGCACACAATGTAGAGGAAGCACTGCTTGCCGAAAAACAGGGTGCTGATTACCTTGGCTCCGGTTCAGTATTTGTGACAACGACAAAGAGGAATGTAACAGCACTCCCTTTGAAGACGTTGCGGGACATCTGTCATGCTGTGCGGATTCCGGTTGTGGCAATCGGAGGTGTCAGTGCGGAGAATATCGATCAATTAGTTGGCTGTGATGTGGCAGGTGTCGCGGTGGTATCCGCAATCTTCGCACAGGAAGAGATTGAGACAGCGACCAAAGCGCTTAAGGCACAGGTGCAGGAGATGCTTGAAAAGACAAAACAGTTTGATATTTTATACAAGAAACTGACACCACTCTTACAAGGTAAGAAGGGTGTGCTTTTTGATATGGACGGGACGCTGATTGACAGTATGCCGATGTGGCGGACGCTGGATGTGGAATATATCGGTCGATATGGTATCTGCCCGGATGCGGAGTTCCATCATCAGGTGGCAACGATGACACTTATTCAGGCGGCGCATTTTATTAAAGAACGGTTTGATATTCCGAAGACCGCTGAGGAAATCTTTGATGATTTTCAGAATATGGTAATCGAGGAATACCAGAATACGATTCCGCTAAAGCCATATGCCTACGAGCTTGTGAAGTGGATGAAACGGGATGGTTATAAGGTGGCGGTTGCAACGGCAAATGAAATCAATTTGAGTGAGATGGTATTAGAGCGTACCGGACTTATGGAAGATGTCAATACGATCGTCAGCTGTACGATGGCGGGGGCGAGCAAAGAATCACCGGCAGTTTATGAGCTTGCCTGTGCAAATATGCAGATCGCTGCGATGGATTGTGTGATATTTGAGGACAGTCTGCGGGCTATGTATACAGCGAAGAAAGCCGGATTCGTGACGGTTGCGGTTTATGATGATGTGGCAAAGGACAGCTGGGAAGAAATCTGCCGGATTACAGATGAACAGGTGGTGTTTGCATAATGGAGAATAAGAAGAAAAAAACAGAGATACAGACGAGCTGCGATACATGTGCGTATCTGATCTATGACGAGGAATATGAGGAATATGTCTGTGACGTGAGTATGGACGAGGATGAGATTGCACGGTTGTATGGGGACAGCCATTATACCTGCCCTTATTATAAGAACGGCGATGAGTATCGGGTTGTAAGGCATCAGATGTAGGAAAGGAAAAAAAGATGAAGAAAAATATAGTATTGATCGGTATGCCGGGAAGTGGAAAAAGTACAATCGGCGTACTGCTCGCGAAGGCAATCAATTATCATTTTATTGATGGAGATCTGCTGATCCAGAGACAGGAAGAAAAGACGTTGGTTGATATCATCAATGAGAAAGGCATTGATGCATTTCTTGCGATTGAGAATCAGGTGCTGCGGGATATCAACACGGAAGCATCCGTGATTGCGACGGGAGGGAGCGCTATTTTTTCGGAAGAAGCTATGAATCACCTAGGCGAGCAGGGGCTGATCGTATATCTTGATGTAAGCTGCGAGGAAATCATCCGTCGTGTGAACAATATCTCGACGCGTGGTATCGCGATGAAGCCGGGAAAGACACTGGCAGATCTGTATGCAGAGCGCAAACCATATTATGAGAAATATGCACAGCTTACAATCCCTTGTGATGGAAAGACAATGGAGGAGTGTGTGCAGGCGATTGCGCTTGCGGTAGACAATCCGGTTCAGTCCTGTTAAGAATATGGCGTACATAAGTTATATCAAAATGGAAATACTACTCAGAAAAAGGAGTAGTATTTTTTATGCTGGAAAATTATGTACGAACCGATCTTGCCCTGGAATTAAAGGAAGATATCTCAGAGAAAAATGATATTCCGGGTGTGTGTGTAGAAACATATGAAGATATTGAATATGGATTGACAAAGACACATATTCGTGTTTTGAATCAAGCAGGCGCGGATGTACTTGGTAAACCGATTGGCAATTATATTACATTGGAAAGTCCGAAACTTTGCTCGGAGGATGAAAATATCCATATGCCGTTTGTGCTGGCACTGCATGATGTCTTAAAAGAGTTGTTTCATGGGGCAGACCATATTCTTGTGATTGGTCTGGGGAACCGGAATATTACGCCGGATGCACTTGGACCAAGTGTTGTAGATCATCTTTATATTACAAGACATCTGCTTCGCGAGGAATTTGTGGATCATTCTATGGAGATTTCTGCACTTTGTCCGGGTGTCATGGCACAGACTGGAATCGAAACAAGCACAATCATTCAATCGCTGTGCAGGGAGATTAGTCCGGATATTGTAATTTGTATTGATGCACTTGCTGCGAGAGAAGCAGAACGTTTAAATACGACAATCCAAGTATGTGATACAGGCATTACACCAGGGGCTGGAGTCGGAAATCGAAGGTTGTCATTAAATGAGGAATCTTTGGGCGTTCCAGTGATTGCAATTGGTGTTCCGACAGTAATTTCCATGCCTGCAATGATCAGTCATGCCATGGAAGGTCTGTTGGAAAAATTACCCGTATCCATTCTTCAGCAGTATGAGGGGGAAATTGTAGAATTTATCCAGACACCAACTGTTTCTTCTATGTTTGTGACACCGAAAAATATTGATGAACTGATAGGAAGAGTCAGTTATACGATATCGGAGGCAATCAACCGTTTTCTAACATAATATACCGGTGTAAGTGCATATATTTATGGTATGAAGAGAAAATATGTAAAAATTATATTGTCATGCTTTGTCTGTGCGTTGTGTCTGGGCGTGCTGGTTCGTATGGATACAATGGCATTGTCCGGAAAAGCACAGACTTTTTTCAAGGAAACGGTCGCTCCTGTATTGCATGTGGAATCTGTTTATTCCAGACTGCGTGATCTGTTTGTACCAGTGCTTGCGGATATGGAAACCGATACGATGGAAAATCGGTGGGATAAGGTTGCGATTTCGACAGGAATCGATACAGAGACAGCGTTTTCGTGTGAGACAGGAGATTTGGAACCAGATGTAACCACAGAACAACAGGTACCTGTCGCTTCCGATGGAGACGCAGTGACAGAAGAAACTATGGCAGAACCGTTATCGATTTCTGGTGGCATTACATATTCGATGGAACAATTACAGAACCGGGATTTTCTGGTAGGAAACTGTTATACGATTGATAGTTCAACCAATGTGACAGATGAGGAATTAGCCGCGAATACATTGCTGTCGAAGGATTTGCATATTGATCCAGATTCTGGTGGGTATAAGGTTCTGATTTATCATACACATGGAAGCGAAACATTTTCGGACAGCCGGCCGGGGGTGACCGAGGATACAGTAATCGGACTGGGGGATGAACTGACACGGATTTTAGAGGAAGATTATGGAATACCGGTATATCATGATCGTACCGTATATGATGTTGTGGATGGGGTAGAGGATCGAAGTCTTGCATATGATTATGCAAGTGACGGCGTGGATGCAGTTTTGCAACAGTATCCGTCCATAGAGGTTGTACTTGATATTCACCGGGATGGAGTGCGGAATGACGTACGGCTTGTGCGTGATATTGATGGTGTCCCAACAGCACAGATCATGTTTTTAAATGGTGTGAGCCGGACAAATGAAAACGGAGATATTGATTATTTATATAATCCATATAAAATAGATAATCTGGCATTCAGCCTTCAGATGCATCTTGCAGGTAAAGCAATGTATGGAGATCTGATGCGGCGCATCTATGTGCGGGGGTATTGTTTTAACCTGAATAAAATGCCGCGTTCATCACTGATTGAGGTTGGAGCACAGACGAATACGGTTGCAGAAGCAAAAAATGCGATGCGGCCGCTTGGGGCAATTCTCTATAAAGTGTTGATTGCACAGAAGTAGGAAAGTGTGGTATACTTTTGACAATTAAGAGCGCATTGATGCGCAGGAAGGTCATCACATTTTCTGTGGTGACAGAAAATCGGAAATTATGAGGTTATAAAAGTACATGGCACATTTGGATAAGAGCAAAATACGAAATTTCTGTATTATAGCACATATTGATCATGGTAAATCAACACTGGCTGACCGGATTATTGAAAAGACCGGGCTTTTGACAAGCCGGGAAATGCAGAATCAGGTGCTGGATAACATGGATCTGGAGCGTGAACGTGGAATCACGATCAAGGCGCAGGCTGTGCGTATTGTTTACAAAGCAGAGGATGGAGAGGAATATATCTTCAATCTGATCGATACACCGGGACATGTGGATTTTAACTATGAGGTATCCCGGAGTCTGGCAGCCTGTGAGGGTGCGATTCTGATCGTCGATGCTGCACAGGGCATTGAAGCACAGACACTTGCAAACTGCTATCTTGCAGTCGATCACAATCTGGAAATCATGCCGGTCATCAATAAGATCGACCTGCCATCGGCGGATCCGGACCGTGTTGTAGCGGAGATCGAGGATGTAATCGGAATCGAGGCACACGATGCCCCTCGTATTTCAGCCAAAAATGGAACGAATATCGAGGAAGTATTGGAACAGATTGTAACAAAGATTCCTGCACCACAAGGAGATGCGGATGCACCTTTGAAGGCACTGATCTTTGACAGCTTATACGATGCCTATAAGGGCGTTATCATTTTCTGCCGTGTGTTCGACGGTACAGTGAAAAAAGGAACGAATATCCGTATGATGGCAACCGAAGCGGAGGCAGAGGTTGTACAGGTCGGTATTTTCGGAGCCGGACAGTTTATCCCGTGTGATGAACTTTCAGCGGGGATGGTTGGATATATTACCGCCAGTCTGAAAAATGTAAAGGATACAACAGTCGGTGATACTGTTACCGATGCGGACAACCCATGTGCAGAGGCACTTCCGGGTTACAAGAAGGTAAATCCGATGGTTTACTGCGGTCTGTACCCGGCGGATGGGGCGAAATATCCGGATTTGAGAGATGCTCTGGAAAAATTACAGTTAAATGATGCATCCTTAAGCTATGAGCCGGAGACTTCGATTGCACTTGGTTTTGGCTTCCGATGTGGATTCCTTGGACTGCTTCATCTGGAAATCATTCAGGAGCGTTTAGAGCGTGAATACAATCTGGATTTAGTGACGACAGCACCGGGCGTTATCTACCGTGTGCATAAGACGGATGGCGAGGTAATGGAGCTCACAAATCCATCGAACCTGCCGGATCCTTCGACGATCGAATATATGGAGGAGCCATTTGTCAGTGCAGAGATTATGGTAACGACGGAATATGTCGGTGCGATCATGCAGCTTTGTCAAGAACGCCGTGGTGTATACAAGAGCATGGAATATATGGAGACGACGCGGGCACTCTTAAAATATGATCTGCCATTGAATGAAATCATATATGATTTCTTTGATGCATTAAAATCCAGATCCCGTGGATATGCATCGTTTGACTATGAGATGAAGGGCTATGTGCGTTCGGATCTTGTCAAGTTGGATATCCTGATCAATAAAGAAGAGGTTGATGCACTTTCCTTTATCCTACACAAGGATACCGCTTATGAGAGAGGCAGAAAGATGTGTGAGAAGTTAAAAGAGGAAATTCCGAGACAGCTCTTCGAGATTCCGATTCAGGCAGCTATCGGTTCTAAGGTTATTGCAAGAGAGACAGTGAAAGCGATGCGTAAGGATGTGCTTGCAAAGTGCTATGGTGGCGATATCTCGCGTAAGAGAAAGCTCTTGGAGAAGCAGAAGGAAGGAAAGAAACGTATGCGTCAGGTTGGAAATGTAGAGATTCCGCAGAAGGCGTTTATGAGTGTACTGAAGTTAGATGAGGAGTAGGATAACGAATGAAAAAATATGTGAGCTTATATGTTCATATACCGTTTTGTGTCGTAAAATGCAAATACTGCGATTTCCTGTCGTTTGATGGGGAGAGCTATGGAACGATGCTTCGCTATGTTGATTGCCTGTGTCAGGAAATCAAGATGTATGCGCCAATCGTTGCAGATTATGGGGTGCGAAGTATCTTTATCGGGGGTGGAACACCGTCATTGTTAGATGAATCCCTGATTACAAATATTATGGCATTTATCCGCCGGTATTTCCATGTGGAGAAGAATGCTGAGGTGACAATCGAGGCAAATCCGGGAACATTGCGCCATCAGAAGTTAAATGGCTATAAGGCGGCAGGTATTAACCGGATCAGCATCGGGTTACAGTCCTGCGATGACGATATGCTGAAAAAGCTTGGACGGATCCATAATTTCGATCAGTTTGTGGCAAGCTACAATGCGGCGAGACGTGCAGGATTCCAGAATATTAATATTGATATCATGTCCGGACTTCCGGGGCAGACAATCCATACCTATGTTGATACATTGTCCCGCGTGATCGAGTTCGGCCCGGAGCATATATCTGCGTATTCCCTAAGTATTGAGGAGGGAACTCCGTTTGCAAAAGATCCACAGATTTTAAGTGAACTGCCACCCGAGATGGTGGATCGCCGGATGTATGAGATTACAAAACAATTGTTGGCAGCACATGGCTATGATCGGTACGAGTTTTCCAATTATGCAAAGCCGGGGTATGAGTGTAAACATAATATGGTTTACTGGACAGGTGGAGAGTATATTGGTCTTGGTATCGGTGCATCTTCATATTTCCAGGGAAAACGGTTTAATAACATGCGCGATATCTTCAAGTATATTGAGTTGATGGAGAATCTGTCTGATAAGTTTGTTGAAGCAGATAACATGGAACTATTGTATAACGACACGACGCGGATGTTGCGGGAGAATGTGACGAATATATACATAGATTCACGGATGGAAGAATTCATGTTCCTTGGGCTCCGGATGACCTGTGGCGTGAGCCGGGAGGATTTTAAGGAGCGTTTTAACAAAGATATTTATGAGGTATACGGAAGCGTTCTGAATAAATATATCAGCGAGGGATTCATGGCGGTCGAAGGTGACCGGATTTATCTGACAGATGCAGGTATTGATGTAAGCAATGTGATATTAGCAGATTTTCTGATAGATTCGTGATTGTAGATATTGGAATGTAAATATACTGTGATAGAAGAGAGAGTCTTTGTCATATTTTAAGCAAAAAAGAAACGATTTTCGATTTGAAAACCGTTTCTTTTTTGTGCTTTATTTATTATCGTTTTCTTCCATGTTCTTTCTTGCCGTTGCAAGCATCAGCTTAATACGGTTTACCTGGTTAACTTCTGATGCCCCCGGATCGTAATCAATTGCAACGATGTTCGCATCCGGATATGCATGCCGCAGGGATTTGATAACACCCTTACCGACAATGTGGTTTGGAAGACAGGCAAATGGCTGGCAGCATACGATGTTGCTGGCACCACTCTTTATAAGCTCAACCATCTCACCGGTCAGGAACCAGCCTTCACCGGTCTGGTTACCGATGGATACAATCGGACGGGCATATTCTGCCAGAGTCTTAATATGTACAGGTGGATGGAACCGCTTACTCTTCTTTAAGGCACTAACTACCGGGTGGCGTAGTGCTTCAAGTGCAGCGATACCGAGATTACCATTTCTTGCAGATTTTTTCGTCTTTCCAAGATATTCGTATTTGTAATTGTTGTTGTAGAAGCAGTACTGGAAGAAGTCCAGCAGATCCGGCATAACTGCCTCTGCACCTTCTGCCTCCAGAAGCTCTACTAAGTGATTGTTGGCAGATGGGAGGAACTTAACAAGAATCTCGCCAACGATACCAACACGTGGCTTCTTTATATTTTCATTCAAAGGCACGTTGTCAAAATCTTTGACGATATCATGTACCAGTTTACTGAATCCGCGACCGCCGTTTTCCATGCAACGGATGGCTGCATGCTCCCATTTGCGGTGCAGCTTATTGACAGAACCCTTTACTTTCTCGTATGGACGAGTCTGGTAGACAACGCGCATGAACAGATCACCGATTGCAAGTGCCTGCATCGCGCATTTGACCGTTTTCATATTCCAAACGAAACCGGAGTTGTTCTCAAAGCCCTGTACGGAGAGGGCAATCACCGGAATCTGTGGGTAGCCGGCCTTCGCAAGTGCACGGCGGATAAAGCCAACGTAGTTTGTTGCACGGCAGCCGCCACCGGTCTGTGTCATAATAAGTGCCAGTTTATTGATGTCATATTTGCCGGATGTGATGGCATGCATCATCTGACCTACAACGATCAAAGAAGGATAGCAGGCGTCGTTGTTCACATATTTTAATCCGGTATCAATAACTTCTTTAGTTGCATCCGGAAGAATCTCAATATTTAATCCCATATGGCGCATCGCCGGAGCCAATACATTGAAATGAATTGGGGAGAGCTGTGGTACCAATACGGTATAATCCTTCATATCTGTTGTGAATTCTACACGGTTATAATTGCTTGGCATCGGACATGGTGTGAAGTTATGCTTTCTTCTGACATTGACTGCACTGATCAGCGAACGGATACGGATACGTGCCGCACCTAAGTTGCTGACCTCATCAATCTTTAATACGGTATAGATTTTACCGGAGTTTGTCAGAATATCGTTGACACAGTCCGTTGTAACAGCGTCCAGACCACAGCCGAAGGAGTTTAACTGGATCAGCTCCAGATTCCTGCTTGACTTGACGTAGTTTGCCGCCTTGTACAGACGGGAGTGGTACATCCACTGATCAGATACGATCAAAGGACGTTCTACTTTGGCAAGATGAGCAACAGAGTCTTCTGTTAAAACAGCGATATCGTACGAGTTAATAAGCTCAGGAAGTCCATGGTTGATCTCCGGATCCAGATGGTATGGACGACCGGCAAGCACGATACCGAGCTTATCGGTCTTTTCCAGATAAGCAATTGTCTCTTCGCCCTTCTTCTGAATGTCCGCTTTGACAGCATCTGCTTCTGCATAAGCAGCCTCCACCGCATCGTTTATTTCTTCCTTTGTGACGTTTGTATATTTCGAAAATTCACGCAGCAGGCGATCCTTTAGTGCATCTCTATTATCGAGTGCAAGGAACGGACGGATGTAGGTGACATCCGGTGCGGAAACCTCTTCCATGTTGTTCTTGATATTCTCTGCATAGCTTGTAACGATCGGGCAGTTGTAGTGATTGTTTGCGTCCGGTGTCTCGTTGCGCTCGTAAGGAATACAAGGATAGAAGATCGTCTTGATTCCCTGCTTCAACAGCCACATAACATGACCATGCGAGATCTTTGCCGGATAACATTCCGATTCACTTGGAATTGACTCGATACCAAGGGTATAGATGTCTCTTGATGACTTCGGAGAGAGCAGTACCCGGTAGCCGAGCTTCGTCAGGAATGTAAACCAGAACGGATAGTTCTCATACATATTCAAGACACGTGGAATACCGATGATGCCACGGTACGCTTCGCTTTCGGTCAGTGGCTCGTAGGAGAACAAACGATTGAATTTGTATTCAAATAAGTTCGGCATGTTGTGCTGGTTTTTCTTTAAACCAAGACCGCGTTCACAACGGTTACCTGTGATGAACTGTCTGCCGCCAGTGAAACGGTTGATCGTAAGGAGACAGTTGTTCGTACATCCCTTACAACGTGCCATCTTCGTCTCATAGGTAAGCGCTTCCATCGCCTCTTTGGAGAGCATGGTCGTCTGGTCGCCTTCCTCGTAACGGTCTCTCGCAATCAGGGCTGCACCGAAGGCTCCCATGATACCGGCGATGTCCGGACGGATTGCTTCCCTGCCGGAGATAAGCTCGAAGCTTCGAAGAACCGCATCGTTATAGAAGGTTCCACCCTGTACGACGATATTTTTGCCAAGTGACTTCGGATCGGTCAGCTTGATTACCTTCAAAAGGGCGTTTTTAATAACGGAATAAGCAAGACCGGCAGAGATGTCAGCGACGCTTGCGCCTTCCTTCTGTGCCTGTTTTACTTTGGAATTCATAAATACAGTACAACGGCTTCCAAGATCGATCGGGCTTTCTGCGAAAAGTGCGATCTTCGCGAAATCCTTCACATCATAATTTAACGACTTGGCAAATGTCTCGATGAAAGAGCCACAGCCGGAGGAACATGCTTCGTTCAGCATGACATTGTCGACGACTTCATTCTTGATCTTGATACATTTCATATCCTGACCACCGATATCTAAGATACAGTCCACGTCCGGATCAAAGAATGCAGCGGCAGTGTAGTGGGCGATTGTTTCTACCTCACCATAGTCAAGCATGAGAGCAGACTTAATTAAGGCTTCTCCATATCCGGTAGAGCAGCCGGCTACAATCTCCACGTCATCCGGGAGCTTTGTATAGATATCCTTCATGGCACGCAGGGTTGTACGAAGCGGACTGCCATCGTTGCTGCTGTAAAAATCATAGAGCAGACTGCCGTCCTCAGCGACAAGTGCGACCTTGGTTGTTGTGGAACCGGCGTCGACACCGAGGAAGCATTTCCCCTTGTAGGTGGCAAGGTCGGAACGTAATACTTTATTTTTCTCCTGTTTTTTGATGAAAGCGTCGTAGTCTTCCTGCGATGCAAACAGTGGTGGAAGACGGTCAACATCCACAGCAATCTTAAGATCGGCTGTGAGCTTTCCGCTGATCTCATCCAATGTATAGTGTGTCTCTTCCTTTGCCTGAAGTGCTGCACCGACAGCCGCGAACAGATGCGAATGTCCCGGTGCGATAATATGTTCCGGTGTCAGGTTCAGTGTCCGCACAAATGCTTCCTTGAGCTGGTCGAGGAAGTGGAGAGGACCACCTAAAAATGCAACATTTCCTTTGATCGGCTTACCACAGGCAAGACCACTGATCGTCTGGTTGACAACCGCCTGAAAGATAGAAGCTGCAAGGTTTGGCTTTGTTGCACCTTCGTTGATGAGCGGCTGGATATCTGTCTTTGCAAATACACCACAACGCGCGGCAATCGGATAAATCGTATCATAGTCCTTCGCGTATGTATTCAGTCCGGAAGCATCCGTCTGGAGCAGGGATGCCATCTGGTCGATAAAGGAACCGGTACCGCCGGCACATACACCATTCATACGCTGTTCCACACCATTTGTAAAATAAATGATCTTGGCATCCTCGCCGCCAAGCTCGATGGCAACATCCGTCTGTGGAGCATAGTCGGTCAGAGCCTCCGATACACAGATAACTTCCTGCTCAAACGGAATCCCGATGACCTGTGCCAATGCAAGTCCACCGGAACCGGTAATCGTAGGGGCAACTTCAACATTTCCAAGCTCCTTGCTGGCATGTTCTACAAGCTCCTTTAAGGTCTCTTTGATATTTGCAAAGTGACGCTTGTATTCAGAAAATAATATGTTATGTTCTTCGTCAATCACAGCGACCTTGACTGTGGTTGAACCAATGTCGATTCCTAATCTCTTCATTTAATTACCTCTTTTGATATTTTTCCATTTCATATTTCTGTATTTTTCGACATCTGACATTATATAGGAAAGAATCGTGAATTTCAACAGAAAAATTGTGAACATTTTCTACCTATTAAGAATAAAATAATCAGAAATGAGTATGGAGATATGCGGTATGGAGCATGAATGCAAGGGAACGGTACACAAAGTCGTTGCCGGAGATACACTGTACAAATTATCAAAACTGTATGGTGTCCGCCTGATTGATATCCTGAAAGAGAATCCATATGTCAATGTCTACAATCTGCAGCCGGGAGATGAAATCTGTATTCCGACAGAGGTGTATGAGGAAGAAGAGCGGCGTTATTATACGGCGAAGGTTGGGGAGACACTAGGAAGCTTAGTCGGGGAATTTGATACGGATATTGCGGATCTGATGCAGTATAACCGGGAGCTTTACGATCTGCGGGTGCCACTTGGAACAATCATCCGGATTCCGCCGGAGAAAGAAAAACAGTCATAGAAACAGATTGGTGAAAATAGGATAGAAGTGTATGAGAAAAGTGATTGCCACAGACGGAGAATCCGCGCGTGGCGATTGCTTTTTTTATGTATATAGGGTATAATATCGAATTGATATGCAAAGTGAAAGTGAGGAAAATTTAATTTGAGTTTTTTTGTGAAGTTAGAGAAAAAATTTGGTAAATTTGCAATTCGAAATCTCCCGATCAAGATCGCAGTTGTGATGGCAATCTCATATATATTATGGGCGTTTGTACCGACGTTTGCCGTCAAGCTTGTTTTTTCCCCGTATGCGATTATGGAACAGCACCAGTTCTGGCGGCTATTCACATGGGTATTTTCACCACCGGGAGATCTGAATTTAGTTGGAATACTGATGATATTTATATTGATTTTGTTTGGACAACAGATCGAACAGGCCATGGGAACATTTATGTTTAACCTTTATATATTTGGTGCATGGTTCTGGAATACGGTCATCATGTTAGGCATCAGTATTTACTATTATGCAAATGGTTCCATTCTTGGCATGATGGATGTTGGAATATGGGCAATGTATTACTTTGATTATGGATTGTTCTTAGCGTTTGCACTGATGTATTCGGATGCACGTGTGTTGTTTATGTTTTTCATTCCAATCCGTGCTTTCTGGGTCGCAGTTATAGATATGGGATTGATGGCATATGAATTTATGCGGCCAACCACAAGTACGTTGAACCGTGGTTCCATCATTGCGTATCTGGTGAATTTCCTCATCTTTTACCTGATCATGGGACGGGGTGTTGGCATGCGGAGCTCGAACAGCAAGGCGGCAGCGAAACGAAGGAAACGGGATTACGACCGTCGTGTGGAGAATCTGTCCCGCCAGGTAAATGGGGAGGCAGACCGGCGTCACAAGGCACAGCAGATGGGATATCCATCGAACATCACGAAGCACAAATGTGCAATCTGTGGAAGAACCGAGCGGGATGGCGATGATCTGGAGTTTCGGTTCTGCTCAAAATGTAACGGAAATTATGAGTATTGTAACGAACATTTATTTACGCATGAGCATGTGAAATAGGAGACTGATATAATGATAGCAACATGTAAGAAATTAGTGACAGATATACAGAGAGACAAAGACTTAGACACGAAGCTTCCGGAATATGCAGAGCTGCTTGGCAGACAGTATAACTGCTATGCAACGGTAAAGGGAAGCATGAATTATTACACGATGAAGGAAGTATGCGATGAGCAGGATGACAAGAACACGGATGTCTGCAAATATTTTGCACTTCTGACAGGCTTGTTAGACCGTCATCTCGTTAAGCGCGAGGCAGTGGACGAAGATTCTATGGAAGCAATCGCACAGCTTCGCAGCAATGTAGAATATAAGATGCATATTCTGACAGCTTATACGGATGCATATGAGATTTATGAGTATGTGTTAAACCGTGTGGAGGCAGCCGTGCGTGATGAGGTGGTACCGGTCGATGCAAAAGGGCTTTCTGAGAAGATGTTTGCCTATGTATTTGCAGAGAATGATACCGTTGTGATAAACAGCAAATTACAGCTTCTGATGGCACAGCTTCCGGTTCGCATGACGAAGAACAAGTTTTACGATATCATCAACTCAACACTGAATATCTACGAGGAGGGTGAGACAACCTCTGTGGATGAGTTTGTCGATATGCTGCGCAGTGCCGTGCTTTTGAAGAAACCAAAGGGCTTTGAGACGGAATATCCATTTTTATATCATGTATATACGGATCTGGCTGAGGCTGATTATGCAGCACTCACGCTGCCGGAGTTTGAAGATTTGACGAAGCGTCTGAATCAGGCGGCGACGATAATCAACAACGAAGTATCTGCTTACATGTTGCTACAGGAAGTGATCAATGATGTGTATACGATTCTGCTTACGATTGATGCAGCATATGAGAAGAACGAAGAAGATGTACCGGGGTATGCAGCAGCACTTCGCATTATCAAGGCGTGTGTAAAGGCAGAGACAATCGAGCAGTTACCGGATGAAGTGATGGATGAGTTTTTCACAATCGAAGGTGTGCAGGAGCGCGTGTATGAATCTATCGTGATATTGGAAGCAGTGCTGGATGAGATTCGCGTTGGAAAAGCCGAGCAGATCGAATCACTTACATTGACAGAGGCATTTGACCGTCTGGATAAGGTGAGCAAACTGCTTTCTACAAGTTTGTTTATCGACCTTGACAAGATTACAGGCAAGGCAGAAACTGCGGATCATGCATATATCACTGCGAAGAAGGAAGCGCTTGTAAAGGAACTTGGTGATTTGTTTGCAAGTGTGAAGAAGCCGGTATACCGCAGTATGATGTGTAAGCTGCTTGCTGCAATGCCAATCTTCATGAATACACAGCAGGAGATCCGGGATTATTTTGACTATGTAATTGAAAACTGTAAGGATGACAGTGAACTTATGGCATGTAATAAGCTGATTTCAGAGATGATAGAGGAGTAATCGTGATTTTTTCGGATAGATGTTATACATACAATCTCACAGAGCGAAAACAGACACGGATAAAAAAGCGGATCAGGAGGCATAAACCTGTCAGGAATCTGTATGTAATCGTGTTGCCGTTGTTGCGGGATGGATTGCTGGAGATTTATCCTTATAATCAGTTATTACAAAAACCATACAGGAAGATAGATTCCCAGATACGGGTTGTCGGCTTTGCAAGAGGCAAAGAAGTGGCAGAACAGCTCGTATTGCAGATCATACAGGATATGTATGATGAAACCGGGGAAGAATGGAAGGTAGAGGATTTTTTCTTTTGATTGAAGTGAAAGAACCACAGGTAGGAGTAAGGTAAGGAATGCTGCATGTATTGTTACTTATTTTAAAAATAATCGGATGGATCCTCCTTGGTATCATAGGATTGCTTCTCTTGCTTGTGATGCTGATTTTATTTTGCCCGATCCGGTATCAGGCAGATATCTCGTATCAGGGTGGGAAGACATTACAGGCAAAAGCAAAGGTACGGTATCTGATCTTAAGTGTCCGGGTGTTGTATGACCAGAGCCGGGAGAAGGATAAACTGAAACAGGAGATACGGCTGTTATGGTTTAGGCTTGGAAAGAAGAAGGCAGAAGAAGCAGAGCGTGAGGTGGAACATCTCGCTGATGAGGGATTCGACGACGCGTGGGATGATATCGATGTAGATAGTGATATGGATTCGGATGATGCCATTCGTAAGATGTCTGAAAAATCACAGAAACACACAGAAAAGACTCCGGAGAAACCGACCGGAGAATCCGGTAAAACAATTACAGAGATTCCGACAATAACACTTCCGGATGAGGAAGAGGATATTGGAAAAGACACGGAAGGGGATACGGAACCGGATGAGGAACTGCAAATCTTCGATCTGGACGAACCGGACGACTTGCCGGAAGAAGAAAAGAAACGATCTGACAGATTAAAAATTGTATGCCAGAAGGTGTGGGAAAAACTGAAGAAGATTTGGATATTTATCCGAAATCATACACCCGGAAAGGTCGCAGAACGTGTGGCTGACAAGATTGAGAGAAAGACAGCATCTGCGAAGAAAAAACTCCGGCGATTGCAGAAGTTCTGGAATCTGTCGTGTACGGTAAAGACGCGAGAATATCTGAAAAAGTATATTCCGCGGACATTGAAACATATATTGCCGCGTAAGGTAAAGGGCTATGTGCATTACGGCATGGATGAGCCATACAAGACCGGACAGGTGACCGGGTATTTAAGCTTACTGCCGTTTGTATATCAAAAAGGGCTGTCAATGCAGCCGGATTTTGAACAGAAGGTGTTGAAACTGGATGTGAAGCTGAAAGGCCGAATCCGGCTTGGATATCTGCTCCGGATTGTCTTGAATATCAATATCTGGAGGACACTAAAAGTTGCAAAGAAAGTAATGAATCAGTAGGATAATATAGAAATTGGAGGTAATGAGTGATGGCAAATGATTTTAATCAGACAGTTGGTTCTTTGTTTCAGGGTATGGATTCCCTGCTTACAACGAAGACGGTGGTTGGTGAGCCAACGAAAGTAGGAGATACAATTATTTTACCACTTGTGGATGTGAATTTTGGTGTGGCTGCCGGTGCATTTGGCAAAAACGGTGGTTCTAACTCTGCAGGAGGCGGAATGGGTGGTAAGATGTCACCGACGGCGGTACTTGTGATCCAGAACGGACACGCGAAGATGATCCCGGTCAAGCAGGGGGATACAGTAAGCAAGGTGATCGATATGATACCTGAGGTTGTGGATAAAATCGCAACAGCTATAGGTAAGAAGACGGATGTGGATATTGACAGCCCGGAGATCAAAGAAGCAATTGATCAGGCAAGTGAGAATCACTAGGATTTGAGCAAAATTACGTCTTTTCAATCGTGTTGTTTCATAGTATGTAATAGAACAAATATGATGAAGAGGCGGCATTGAAGGCATTATTTGGATATTCAATTTTATTTATGGCGATTGGCATGATACTTTCGTATTTTGTCAGTGGTTTTTGTGAGTTTGTTTTAGTGACGGCAATGCTTATATTAGCGTATGTATTGCTGTGTTTTGATTGTTAACGGGAGGCGCAAGTGGCAGAAGAAAAACAGAAGGCTTTAGTTGAACTTCTGAGAGGACATAAGGTATATTTACAGACACATAATTTCCCAGACCCGGATGCGATATCGAGTGCATTTGGCTTGAAGCGATATCTGGAATATTATGGAATTACATCGACCATCTGTTATGTCGGTAGTATTGACCGGTTTAATACAAGAAAGATGATGGATACGTTTGGCATCGAGATTTATTCGTATGATGACATCCCGGACATGCAGGCGGAGGACTATATCGTGCATGTCGATTGTCAGAAACCGAATGCAAATACGACAGATCTTCCGGGCAATGAGGTGGCATGTGTCGATCATCATCCGGTGTTTGTGAAGACAGAGGATTACAAGTTCGAGGATATCCGTATTGTTGGTGCCTGTGCCAGTATTGTTGCGTCGTATTTTCAGACAAGCGGTGTGCCGATGGATGAGGATGTAGCGACCGCACTTGCTTATGGTATCAAGATGGATACGGCGGATTTTGTGCGCGGGACAACTGCGTTTGATATGGATATGATGGCATATCTGTTCGATTATATCAGTACGGAAAAACTGAACAGTATGTACAATTCCACGATAGAGTTTCAGGACTTAAAGGCGTATGGTGCAGCAATCGAGCATATTGAAGTGTTCGATTATGTTGGATTCACCTATATTCCGTTTGAGTGTCCGAATTCCTTAGTTGCGATTATATCGGATTTTATATTGTCGCTGGATGTGGTGGATGTAGCGGTTGTGTATTCAATCAATTCGGATGGTATTAAGTTCTCTGTGCGCAGTGAACGGGAAGATGTGGATGCCGGAAAGCTTATATATCAGGCGTTGGATGGAATCGGTTCCGGTGGTGGACATGCTGCGATGGCAGGCGGATTTGTCAGCCATGAAGCGTTGAATAGGATTGGCAGGGACTATGACCGGAAATTAAAAGAACTATTTATGAAGACGATTCGTAAGAATAGAGGTGTGTAACATGAACGGGAGTACAGATATGAGTATGGAGCTTCTGATGAACTCCGACAACCCGGAGAAGGTGCTGCAGACGATGCAGCCATTTATAGAGTCTATGATGCACTATGAGTGTGCCTTGATGGAGATAGAAACAAAACTGAAGGTATTGAATACGGAATTTGCTTCGCAGTACAATCGAAATCCGTTTGAATCGATTCGGTGCCGGTTGAAAAAACCGCTTAGCATTGTGGAAAAGATGAAACGGAAAGGTCTGGAAATCTCGATAGAAAATATCGAGGAAAACCTGACGGATATCGCAGGTGTACGTGTGATTTGTTCGTTTCCGGAGGATATCTATACAGTATCGGAGCTTTTGACAAAGCAGGACGATATCCGGGTTGTATGTGTAAAGGATTACATACGGAATCCAAAGCCAAACGGATACCGCAGTCTGCATCTGATCGTGGAGATTCCGATTTTCTTGTCAAATGAGAAAAAATATATGAAAGTCGAAGTGCAGTTTCGGACAATCGCGATGGATTTCTGGGCGAGTCTTGATCATAAGCTCAAGTATAAGAAGGACAATCTGAAGCATCCGGAGATTATTGCGAAGGAGTTAAAGAAGTGCGCGGATACGATTACGGCGATGGACTACAAGATGCAGGAGATCCGGAGTCTGCTGGAATAACGGAATGATTGTATTTTGATTTACCTGAATAGATGAAAAAACAGGAGGCAGAAAATGGCAAAACAGGTTTGGAAACCGGGAAATATGTTGTATCCGGTACCGGCGGTGATGGTAACAACCGGTGATGGAAATGGAATCGATGACATTATCACGATCGCATGGACGGGAACCATCAATTCTGATCCACCGATGGTATCGATCTCTGTACGAAAGTCAAGATATTCACATGAATTACTCACGAAAAGCGGAGAGTTCGTCATCAATCTGGTTACGAAGGAACTGTGTTATGCGATGGACTATTGTGGTGTGAAATCGGGCAGAGATGTAGATAAATTCGCGGAGATGAAGCTGACGAAGGGCAAGGCACAGACCGTGTCTGTACCAGTTATTGAAGAAAGCCCGGTCAATATCGAGTGTAAGGTCACACAGGTAATAGAGCTTGGCTCCCATGATATGTTCTTAGCGGAGGTAACAGCCGTACTTGCGGATGAGAAATATATGGATGAGACAGGAAAGTTTGACCTGAATAAGACAGATTTGATTGCATATTCCCACGGACAGTATTTTACGCTTGGTGATTATGTTGGCAAATTCGGATACAGTGTACAGAAAAAGAAATAAGTATTGATAAATAGTGGTACCTATCATAGAAAAGAACATTTGCAACGTTCACAAAAGTTTCAGACTTTGTTCGTTGACAGATGTTCTTTTCTTTTATACTATAAACTTGGTCAGCGCCCTTGGAGAAGAAGGGAGCGAATATGTTTAGTAAAGTAAGAAGCTGTGCGGTTCACGGTGTGGACGGACGGATGATCGATGTGGAGGCAGATGTGAATGATGGTCTGCCTGTATTTACCATGGTTGGATATCTGTCATCGTCTGTCAGGGAGTCATCGGAACGCGTGCGGACTGCGCTTAAGAATTCAGGCTTTCATTTGCCACCGAAGCGCATCACAATCAATTTATCCCCGGCAGATATGAGAAAAGATGGTTCCGGATATGACCTTGCGATTGCAACAGCCGTGCTTCTGTCACTTGGCGTAACAGCGGAATTACCGATGGAACAGACGTTGGTGCTCGGAGAACTGAGCCTGGACGGATCGATAAAAGCGATTCCGGGTGTTCTTCCGATGGTCATCTGTGCCAGAGAAGAAGGTATGACAAGCTGCATTGTTCCAAAAGAAAATGTGCAGGAAGCTGCTTTGGTGCAGGGAATATCGGTTATAGGTGTTTCAAGTCTGAAGGAGACCATGGAGTATATCCAAGGAATAAAAGAATATGAGAATACGAATGTCGAGCAACCGGCTGTGGATACATCGGAATATCTGTATGATATTGATTTTTCTGATGTAGTAGGACAGGAAAGCATCAAGCGGGGGATGGAGATTGCTGCGGCAGGATTTCACAATGTGTTGTTGACCGGTGCTGCCGGCGCAGGGAAATCCATGCTCGCGAAGCGTCTGCCGACGATTCTGCCACAGATGAGCTTCGAAGAAAGTCTGGAAGTGACAAAGATATACAGTGTCGGAGGGATGTTACCGCCGGAAGGGGGATTGATACACAGACGTCCGTTCCGGGCACCACATCACACAATCTCGGAATATGCACTGATCGGTGGCGGCAGGGTTCCGACACCAGGGGAGGTGAGCTTTGCACATTATGGGGTGCTGTTTCTGGACGAACTTCCGGAATTTTCCAAACCCGTGTTGGAAGTGCTGCGCCAGCCTTTGGAAGACCGTAGAATCCGGATATCGAGAGTGCAGGCGTCGTATGAATTCCCAGCGGATTTTATGTTTGTGGCGGCGATGAATCCTTGTCCGTGTGGAAACTACCCGGATTATCGTAGATGCAACTGCACGGAACAGCAGATCCGCCGTTATCAAAGCAAGGTAAGCGGACCGTTGCTTGACCGGATCGATATCCGGATGGAGGTTAAAGGCGTAAAGCAGGAGGTGCTTTTCTCCAAACAGAAAACGGAATCTTCAAAGACAATCCGGGCACGGGTGGAACAGGCAAGACAGATGCAGAAGGAACGGTTTGCCGGAACCGGACTGCTGTTTAATTCACAGCTTGATGGAAAGAATCTGGAGGAATATATCACGTTATCGGAGGAAGGAAAAAGGCTGGTGCTTCAGTTATTTGAAGAACAGGAATTATCTGTCCGGGGTGTTCACCGGGTATTAAAACTTGCCCGCACGATCGCGGATCTGGCTGGTAGTGAAGAAATTGAACATGCGCATCTGCAAGAAGCGGCATTTTACCGCAATCAGGATGTATTTGCAAAGGAGGTTCTGCATGGAAACTAGAAGTGAGATGGCAAGGCTTTGGCTATATGGAAATCATGAGATATCATCAAAAGTAAAATATTATCTGATCCTACGGTATGGTACGGTAGAGCAGGCTATGGAACAATCGGTATCGGAGCTTGAGAAGGAGCTGGCGAAGCAATTTGAACCGGCGGAATATCAGACGCTTTTACTTCGCAAAAATACAAATTATCTGGATGAAGTATACGGACGATTAAAGGAACGAAACATCCGGATCTTATATCCGGGGCATCCGTTATACCCGGAGAAGCTTACATATATCTACGATAAACCGGAGATTTTATTTGCGTGTGGCAAAATCCGGGAGAGCATCAATTATTATAATCAGTCGGTTGCGATTGTGGGTGCACGCAATGCAGATACATACTGTAAAGAAACGACACGTATCTTTGCGAGGGAGCTTGCGAAGGCAGGAATCCAGATTGTGAGTGGACTGGCCAGGGGTATCGATGGTCAGGCACATCGCGGCTGTCTGGAAGCAGGTGGCTATACGATTGCAGTGCTTGGCTGCGGGATCAATGTCACATATCCGCGCGAGAATATCGAATTATTCGCGCAGATTGAAGAACGGGGATTGATTCTGTCCGAATATTGTCTGGATGTACCGCCGCTTGCGTTTCAGTTCCCGCTCAGAAACCGGATCATTAGCGGACTGTCGGATGGTGTTTTAGTATCCTGTGCCAAGAAGAAAAGCGGTTCTCTGATTACAGCAGATCTGGCACTTGATCAGGGAAAACAGGTGTACGCTCTGCCGGGCAGAGTATTAGATGCATTCAGTGAGGGTACAAACCACCTGATTCAGATGGGTGCGATGTGCGTGACAAGACCGAAGGATATCCTGCTTGATCTGTGGGGGGAGGAACGCCTGAATATGGATGATGTTAGCGGTGCTGCATCCGGTAGTGCTGAAAAACAAAGTGAAACACGGGATAACCTGACAACCGCAGAACGGACCGTATATGACCTTCTAGGCTTAGATCCCGTGCATGTGGATGATGTGATCGCACAGGCAAGACTTGGTGTATCGACGACGATCAGTGTGTTGTATGAGCTGGAGCGGCGAAACGTGATCAAACAGCCGGTGCGAGGGTATTATATATGGAGTTTGTGAAGAAAAAATGTACAGTAATTTATGATATAAAAAATAATCCTATTGTTTTAATAAAGGATATTAGATTTAAGGGAAAAAGAAATATAAATTGGAATGAGGTGGAGAAGTATGTAAAAGAATATGTAGGAAGTTGCTATGAAGTGATTGAAACTTCTGATAAAATATACATAGGATCAGATTTTCCAAATTAATTAAAGGGGTCTGAGGATACAAAAAGGCTTAAAGGTGCAAATGCAAAAGCAAAAGCTAATTCTACAAGTGAATTACCGATGCTATTAAAAATAGCAAAAAATAAGCGTTGGCAGGAAAATTTCAAAAATAAACATGGGATGGATGCAAAATATGGGTGGTATCGTTTTACATCTCGATTTGCGTTGCCAATATATCTTGATAATGGAGAAATAGAACGGATAAATATTTTTCGTATAGAAATGCTGGTTAGACATGCATCAGATAATAATTTATATTTATATGATTTGGTAAATATAAAAAAAGAAACGAGCACCCCGCTTGAATCGTAAGATTGTACGGTAACAAACCCATTTCTTATAGAAATATTACTATAGATATGGTAATATTGTCAAGAAAATGATTCTAATAGTTTTGATTAGAATAAAAAAGAAACGTAGTAACCCGCTTGGGCAATAATGCTGTACGGCACAAAACCACATTTCTTAAATAGAACATTACTATTGATTAGATCCGTTGTCAATATAAAATATTTATCTTTAATGCATTCATGGACAATTAAGTGAATTCGACAAACGCCACATAGTTGTTCGAACTGAAAAATTAAGTGTAGGAGGATACATGACATGAAATATACGAATAAGCATATAAAAGAAGAATACAAATTAAATCAAATAGGGCGAACAATCGGAATGATCCTCTTAATGATAGGAATATTTTTGGTGGGATTTGGATTGATTCAGACAAAGAGAAAGATGGATCATGCCCGACCATTTGAACAGGTATTACAGGAAGAATCTAATCCTGCGAATCAGACAGCATATATTGATATTATTCGGGTACCGGAGAAGTTGGCGGAAAATAAATATGAAGGATATTACCTTGTAACAACCGCTGAGGAAAGCTATATTGTTGAGATGCAACCGGAACAGTTCGTAGATTTGAAGCAGAGAGTGGAAGAGAACGGTACGGCAAGAGTGGAAGGTATGACGAAAGTTGTGATTGACGAGAATGTAAAAAAAATAGTAAGTGAGTATATCAATCACAAATTTATTGCTATACGTATGACGAAGCTTACCTATGGAAAAATACTCAAGGAAGGATATTTTGTGAATCTGGATATCGGAGGCATCTTAATATTGATTGGAATTTTGCTTGTATTAACACAGGTGCGTGCGATTAAAAAATACAGACATCCATTGGCAGAGCAGATTGACGAAGAATGTAATCAGCCGGACGCTCTTTGGTTAAATGATTTTAGAATTTATTTGACAAAGAGCTTCCTTGTATCTGTATATGGTGGAAAGTTGACTGTGCTGGATCTGGCAAAGGTACAATTGACAAGACTGTTTGAAACAGGGAAGGGAAGCATGAACGTTATCACTTTGGAGGTAACGACAACAGAACAGGAGAAAATAACTGTCAGCGAAAATGAATGGCCATTTTTTACAATGAATGAAGAAGAGATTACTTATCTGACAGATGTATTCGGCAAAAGGAATATCAAATTTGTTTGTGAGATTCAGCCAGATGAAGAAATCGATGAAGACGAAGAGTTTTGAAACGGAAAAAATGAATAGGAAATTCCGGTTTATGGAGAGTTACCGTTATGATTAGAGAATTTCAAAGGGATGATATAAATAAAGTAGCGGATATATGGT
>ERZ1026947.271-NODE-271-length-37442-cov-8.156231_pt1 | contig 37442 bp, 26 predicted proteins | sample MGYA00519568_ERZ1026947 | MGnify/ENA primary metagenome ERZ1026947 (study PRJEB26926, sample SAMN06164744) | human gut metagenome | biome: ENVO:00009003; feature: ENVO:2100002; material: ENVO:00002003 | host: Homo sapiens | place: USA | collected 2012 ...
TCTCGGCACGGTGGATCTGCTTTACGCTGCCGTCCTCACACAGCAGAAGCTCTGCGGATTTGAGCTTTCCGTTGTAGTTATAACCCATTGCGAAGCCATGTGCACCTGTGTCATGGATTACAAGATAATCGCCCATGTCAATCTTCGGAAGCTTGCGGTCGATCGCGAACTTATCGTTGTTCTCGCACAGGGAACCGGTCACATCATAGGTGTGGTCACAAAGTGCAGTTTCCTTGCCAAGGACGGTGATGTGATGGTAAGCACCATACATAGCCGGACGCATCAGGTTGACGGCACAGGCATCCACGCCGATGTACTCCTTGTAGATATGCTTCTCGTGGATTGCTTTTGTAACAAGGTGTCCATAAGGGGCAAGCATGAAACGGCCAAGCTCTGTGAACAGGCTGATATCGCCAAGTCCGGCAGGGACAAGCACCTCATCGAATACTTTGTGTACACCTTCGCCAATCTTCAGGATATCATTGCCTTCCTTATCCGGTGTGTAAGGGATACCGACACCGCCGGACAGGTTGATGTAAGAAAGCGCAATACCGGTCTTTTCCTTTAACTCTACGGCAACCTCGAACAGGATTTTGGCAAGGGTTGGGTAGTAGTCGTTTGTGACCGTGTTACTTGCAAGGAACGAATGCAGACCGAATTTCTTCGCACCTGCGTCACGCAGCTCGGTATATGCTTGGAACAACTGCTCCTTCGTCATGCCGTATTTGGCATCGCCGGGGTTGTCCATGATCGTTGTGGAGATAGAGAACGTTCCGCCCGGATTGTAACGGCAGAATACTGTCTCCGGAACACCACATGTATCCTTCAGGAACTGTACATGTGTGTAATCATCTAAGTTGATGTTCGCACCGAGCTTCTTCGCGAGGACAAATTCCTCGGCAGGTGTGTCGTTCGATGAGAACATGATGTCGGAACCTGTGATGCCCATTCTCTCTGACATCAGAAGCTCTGTATAAGAAGAACAGTCGGTACCGCAGCCCTCTTCCTTCAGAATCTTCAGGATGGTTGGGTTCGGAGTTGCCTTGACTGCGAAATATTCTTTATAACCTTTGTTCCATGCAAATGCCTGCTTTAATTTTCTTGCATTTTCACGGATGCCCTTCTCGTCGTAGATATGGAACGGAGTCGGGTATGTCTTTACGATCTCTTCGATCTGTGCTTTCGTTACAAACGGTGTCTTCATGATATTCCTCCTGTATGTAGTAGGTGTTTCTGTTTATCAGCCTTTTTATTCACGCTCTCTATAATCTAGAAGTAAAACTGCGTTTTGTCAAGTAAAATGGCGTAAAAAACTTGATATCTAATTGAAAATAAATATCGAAGATGGTATCATAAACTATTATGTGCGGTTTTGGTACAGATGATTGCGGATACGACGCAGGAACATACCGGAAACGACTGCGGACCGGATGCAGTCCGTTGGTGGGATAAAATAAAAAAACAGGAGTGTTGGATACATGGCAGATAACGGCGAATCAGGAATGAACTACGACAACATATTTATAAGGATGCTGAGCAGAGTGGGCGATGCGATGCTTTTGTCCATTCTTTTTGTACTTTCGTGCGTCCCGATTATCACGATCGGCGCAGCATTCACTTCACTTTACTATACAGCGATGAAAGGAATCTCCGGCGACGACGGATATATCTGGAAGTTCTATACACGGAGCTTCAAGCAGAACTTCAAGCAGGCAACCGGTATGTGGATGCTCTTTTTAGTCGCATTTTTCATCCTGTCGGTAGATATCTGGTTCTGGATGACACAGTGGAAGGCAACTGGGAATGCAATCGCGAAGCCGTTTCTGTTTGTAAGTGTAGTATTACTCACTCTGACGGTCATGACATTTATCTATACATTCGCCCTGCAGGCGAAGTTCGACAATTCGTGGAAGGTGCAGCTTCGAAATGCATTTTTGCTAAGTATCAAGAACTTTCCGATGACGCTTTTGATGCTGCTTACGTATCTTGTGATTGCATGGTGTTTCTATTATGATATCATTATTTCAATCATAGTATATGTGATTATCGGATTTGGCGCGGTTGGATATCTGTGGGCGTACATTATGCTCAGATGCTTCAAGCCATACCTGCCGGAAGAAGACCTGCATGCACATGATGAGAGTGTATTGTTGCATGAGGTTGATAAGGATTTGGAAGCAGAATCCGGGGACACGGACAATGATACGGAACAAACGGTGGATGATGCGCCTGCAAATGATACGGAAACTGACGCTGCCGATGGAAGTGCAGAGGAATAAAACACCGGGAAGCCGGAAGGATAGAAATGATGAAGGCAAATGCGAAAAAAGGAACTATATATATAAATATCATCTTGCTTGCAGTATTTTTCTTCGCATTTCTGGGAACGGAATACCTGTTTGATAATTGTATGATGTACGTGACAGATGCATCAGGCGTAGTGCGTGCGCAGAATCGGATGCTTGGCGTAAGTGCAATCGGGTTTCTGCTATACAACTGGATTTCCGGTTTCTTCGCGGATAAGAGTCCGTGGGTGACCGGGGGAACCGGATTGTTTGCGTTCGGCATTGGAGCCGGATGCATGGGCTGTATTATCCTGTATGCAGGATATGTGCAGATGATGATCGCGGGCGGAGTACTGTTTTTCCTGCTTGGTGTGCTTGGGGCTGGCGTACATTACCGGATGGCGTACTCGGTTTATGATCGTGCAATGCTTGCGAGATGTGTTGGGTTTGCGTATGCAGGGGGAATCTTCCTCCAGTTTCTGAATAATAATATGATTCATGAAAATCACACCCAGGCAGTTGCACTGTGTGCAGGGACCGGGTATCTGTTGTTTGTGCTTTGTACTCGGGGCAGAAAGGGGAGCCTTCCGTGTCAGGAGCAGGAGGGGGGATATACCATCGCCGGACAACCGCAGGAGGCTGTCGGACAGAAGGACATACAATATCCTGTTTACGTCGGGATTATGCTGATCGGAATTGTCTTTCTCCAGACGATTGTATTTACAACGCTTGACAATGCGGTTACTGCGGTGCATGCATCGGGCGACGTGGATATCGGACAATGGCCGCGCCTGTTGCTTGCGTTAAGCGGAATTGCGGCTGGCTTTCTGTATGATATACGCGGTCGGAGATGGATGCATATGATTATGTATTGTGTGACGCTTTTGTCCACAATCTGCGTGATTGTGATTGGGTTTGGCGGACCGTTCCTGCTGGGACTGCTTGTATTTTATCTGTCTGCAGGCTTTTTCTCGGTATATTTCACAGTTGGATTTATGGATATCTCCTATCATAGTGCGAAACCGAAGTTGTGGGTCGGATTGGGCCGGGCTGTGAATAATGTATGCGCACTGATGATCATGACATTGGCAGGCGGATTCGCTTCAGTGCGATATGAAGTGATGATTGTCGCGGTTATTCTCTTTTTCCTGATCAGCGTGTTGGCGTTTTCGTACCAAAACATTCTGATAGGGATGGAGCTTAGAAGCATGGAAGCTGCGGCATCCGCATTGATGCCACAGACAGGCGGGGCAGCGGAACCGGAGGATAAGCAGGCCGATCTGTCCACGATGGATAAATTCACAGCCTTCGGCGAACAATACAGCTTGACGGATCGGGAGCGGGAAGTGCTTCGGGCGTTGCTTTCCTCGGGGGAAAATGTGCAGGATATTGCACATACACTTGGTATCTCCCGGGCAGCAATCTATCGTCACATCTCGAATATGAATGAGAAGACCGAGACGAAGGCACGTATGGGACTGATTCAGTTCTATTATGGGTGGAACCCTGAAAAATAGCGTATTTTTGCGCATTTGAGACATATGTCAACTACCATAGCAGGCGAAAATCTGCTATGGTTATTTTAGTTTATGGGCATTTTTGCTGAAATAAAATCAAAAAAGAAAGAGGAGGAACAAGGCTATGAACAGGAAGAAAAGACTATTACCGCTTCTGATGGCATTGTTTTTGATCGTGAGCTATCTGCCGGTGAAGCGAAGCTATGCGGCAGGGACGTACACAGTGAAGATTGATGAATCTCACGAAGCGTGTGAAGCGTCCGATGGAACGTTTACTTATAAGGATGGAACCAGTGTGATGGGGACTATGAAGATAGTTTCAAGTGATACAGGTAAAGGGTTCCAGCAGTCGAGCAAGCAGATAGAAGAGGTACAGGAAAATACGATATTTACCATTACTGTTACGCCAAGTGAAGGATATCAGGTAACTCTTCGGTTGAATGGAAACACTGTGCCGCTGACAGGCGGTGAGGGAAGAACCATGACAGGAACCATTACGGCGATAGGCGCAGATCAAAACCTGGGTATTGAAGCGCAATTCACCAAAAGCGGAGGCCAGGGCTCCGGTGTTGATCCAAATCCGGGAGGACCATCGCCATCAGGTTCCGTTACGTTGCAGCTCGAGGGTAATGCATTTTCTGGAAGTGCAAGTGACTTCTACAACGAATTAAAGCAGGCAGACCCGCGCTTTGAAATTTATGCAGATGCAGGTAGTGGGTATAAGACAATGAGCCAGCTGGTTACAGATAGTGTTGTGATATCGAAAGGAAATGGTGTTTATGAATTTAAAACAGAAATTACACCTGTAAAAGTGTATATTACTTACGATGCAGCTAACTATGATTTGTCTGCATTTGGAGGAATAACGATTGGAAATACAGAGAGTACAGCGGCGTCAATCACAGCTGGTATGCAACACATCCAGATTGATAAGAAATCTGAGACATTGACAGTAACCTGGGCGTATGACAGCGATTCCTTCGGCGCGGATGCATACCTCGAACACGGAAAGGCACAGATAACTGCGATTGAGGGTGTGAGTGATTTTTCAACTCTGTTCGGAGGCAATCCGGGAGATGCAAAGGGCGGAAATATTGCGGTTCCGGCAGGAAAGAAGGTAACAATTAAACTTGTCCCGGATTATGGTTATCAGGTCGCAGGATTGCAGTTGAACGGTGGCGTGACCTTACAGCCGGATGATGCGCAGACATCGACGTTTACATTTGTTATGGGTAATAGTCCGGTTCATATGAAGGGGCTTTTCACGAAGGTATCGGATACAGTGAATTCAAACAGCAAACAGATTGAGGCTGCAAGCATTACCAATGGTGCAAATGCAGCCGCAAGCGGTAATCTGAGACTGACGGTATCGGATGCAGAGAGCTATGACACGACGTCTGCACAGGCGCTGGTATCCGGCGCACAGTCTGCGCAGGCAGTAGATTTGAAGCTGGATCAGATTGTGAGTAAGGGAAATGGTTCGAACTGGGAGAACAATATTACAGAGTTTGAGAAACCGGTCACATTGAATCTGGCATTGGATAATTACGATGCAAACTACGATTATACAGTTGTGCGTAACCATAATGGCAAGCTGACCGAGCTTTCGACAACGGTCGAGCAGGGAACGATTTCCTTCGAGACAAATCAGTTCTCAACCTATATTATTGTGAAGAAGTCGAAGGCTGCAAGCGTGGACAAGCCATCGACGACACCATCAACAACTACACCATCGACGACACCGGCAGCGCCGGATACAGATGTTACGAAGCCGGCAGCCAAGGATACGAAACCGGCAAAGACAAATAACACAGCTTCGCCAAAGACCGGAGATGCGATGCCGGTTGCAGGGATGATGCTTGTTATGGCAGGAAGCCTGACCGGGTATGCCGTAATTCGAAGAAAAAGAAGATAAATCCTCCATTCTGAATGGAAAATGTGTGTGCCGCGTGCAGAGAAGAAAAATCTGTACGCGGTTTTTCGTTTTTAATTGTTCATTACGCACATCCGGACAGGAAAAAAGACTCGAAGCTGTCTGTATTGCATTGACAGGAGACATGCATCGGCATTATGATGTATACTATCGTGTGCATGCGCAGAGTTTCGGCTGGCTTGGCTGGGCGGAAAACGGCGCACCGGCAGGAACCGCCGGCTATGCAAAACGATTGGAAGGGATAGAGATCCGGTTTGTGCCGAAGGGACGGGCAGCTCCGGGCAGTACAGCAAGATCCAATATCTCTGCATATTAAAAGAAAAACAGGAGAGGAAGACATTATGAACGCAAAATGGAAACAGCTAGTGACCGCAATTTTGATGATGGCGCTGCTGCTTGGACCGATTGTATCGATGCAGACACCGGTGCGGGCGGCGGACGGAGAGGACGACAATACGTTTATTGTCGGCTTCGATGCGGAGTTCCCGCCATATGGCTACAAGGACGATAACGGCGAATATGTCGGCTTCGATCTGGATCTGGCACAGGAGGTATGCGACCGGAACGGTTGGACACTGAAGAAACAGCCGATTGAGTGGAACTCGAAGGATATGGAATTAAATTCCGGTTCGATCAGCTGTATCTGGAACGGATTCACGATGAACGGCAGAGAGGATGACTATACTTGGACAAAGCCGTATGTCGATAATTCACAGGTGGTTGTCGTGCGTAAGGATTCCGGCATCACACAGTTGTCTGATCTGGCTGGAAAGGTCGTTGCCGTACAGGCAGACAGCTCTGCGCTTGCAGCGCTCACCGGAGAGGATGCAAGCGAGGAGAATAAAGCGCTGTGTGAGACCTTCAAGGATCTGCAGCAGGTAGGCGATTACAACAGTGCATTCATGAATCTGGAGTCGGGCGCGGTCAATGCAATCTGCATGGATATCGGTGTTGCAAACTACGAGATCGAATCCCGCGGAGATAAATTCATGATGCTCGAGGATCGTCTGTCTTCCGAGGAATACGGAATCGGATTTAAAAAGGGGAATACAGAGCTCCGTGACAAAGTACAGGCAACGCTGCTTGACATGCTTGCCGATGGTACGTTTGAGGAGATCGCAAAGAAATGGGGACTTGAGGAATCCATCTGTCTGACTGCAGACGATGAGGTGCAGGAAGAGACAGCAGTGGATGACAATACGTTTGTTGTCGGCTTCGATGCGGAGTTCCCGCCATATGGCTACAAGGACGATAACGGCGAATACGTCGGCTTCGACCTGGATCTGGCACAGGAGGTATGTGACCGGAACGGCTGGATCTTGAAGAAACAGCCGATCGAGTGGAATTCGAAGGATATGGAATTAAATTCCGGTTCGATCAGCTGTATCTGGAACGGATTTACAATGAATGGAAGAGAAGATGCATACACATGGACGACGCCATATGTCGATAATTCACAGGTAGTCGTTGTGCGTAAGGATTCCGGTATCACACAGCTTAACGATCTTTCCGGGAAGGTCGTTGCCGTGCAGGCAGACAGCTCTGCGCTTGCAGCACTCACCGGCGAGGACGCAAGCGAGGAGAATAAAGCGCTTGCAGAGACATTCAAGGAACTGCAGCAGGTCGGCGATTACAACAGTGCATTTATGAATCTGGAGTCGGGCGCCGTCAATGCGATCTGCATGGATATCGGTGTTGCAAACTACGAGATCGAATCCCGCGGGGATAAATTCATGATGCTCGAGGATCGTCTATCTTCCGAGGAATACGGAATCGGATTTAAAAAGGGGAATACAGAGCTCCGTGATAAAGTACAGGCAACATTGCTTGATATGCTTGCCGATGGTACGTTTGAGGAGATCGCAGAGAAATGGGGTCTGGAGGAGTCCATTTGCCTGTCGCCGGACGATCAGGTGCAGGATGGAAATGCCGCTGCGGCAACTGCGACAGATACCACATCCACAGGCAAGAAGAACACAAGCTTCTGGGATAGGTTCTGCTCAATCACAAAGCAGCTTGCAGAAGGTCTGCTCGCATCCCTGCTGATCTTCTTCCTGACACTTTTATTCTCCCTTCCGCTCGGACTTTTGGTTGCAGCAGGCAGAATGTGTAAGATCGCGCCGATCCGCTGGCTGGTGAAGTTCTATATCTCCATCGCACGTGGTACGCCGCTGATGTTACAGCTTTTGGTTGTATTTTACGGACCATACTATCTGTTTGGCGCGACACTTACGACAAGCTATCGTTTCCAGGCAGTTATCATTGGATTTGCCTTAAACTATGCAGCGTATTTTGCAGAGATCTACCGCTCCGGTATTCAGGCGGTACCACAGGGACAGCATGAGGCAGCGAAGATCTTAGGATATAGCAAGAGCCAGACGTTCTTCAAGATTGTGTTCCCGCAGATGGCGAAGAACATCCTGCCTTCTGTCACAAACGAGGTTATCACACTGGTTAAGGATACATCTCTTGCGTTTGCTATCTCTTATACAGAAATGTTTACACTTGCCAAGCAGGTGGCTGCCGCACAGACAACGATCATGCCGCTGTTTATTGCCGGTGTATTCTATTATATCTTTAACTTTGTGGTTGCGTTTGTGATGGAGAAGATCGAAAAACGTATGAATTATTATAGATAGGAGGCCGATTATGAATTTACTGGAAGTAAAAAATATAAAGAAAAGCTTCGACAATCTCGAAGTGTTGAAGGATATCAGTATGTCGGTGGCAGAGAGTGAGGTAATCTCGATTCTCGGTCCATCCGGTTCGGGAAAATCGACCTTCCTGCGCTGTATGACCATGCTGGAGAAGATTGATGGCGGAAGCATGGAGTACTGCGGAAAGGAAGCGGTTAATTCCGACAGCGGTGTTCCGGTTTATGCAGGCAAGTCAACGCTGAAGGAGATCCAGAGCTATTACGGGCTGGTATTCCAGAATTTTAATCTGTTTCCGCATTATTCGGTACTGAAGAATATTGCAGATGCACCGATCCACGTGCAGAAGCGTGACAAGGACGAGGTATATGCCGAGGCGAAGGAGCTGCTTCGCAAGATGAACTTGGAAGATAAGGGCGATTATTATCCATATCAGTTGTCCGGCGGACAGCAGCAGCGTGTGGCGATTGCCCGTGCGCTTGCGTTAAAGCCGAAGATGCTCTTCTTCGATGAGCCGACATCGGCGCTCGATCCGGAACTGACAGCCGAGATCTTAAAGGTGTTGAAGGAGCTTGCCGCAGAGAAGATGACGATGGTAATCGTAACGCACGAGATCGGTTTTGCCCGGAGCGTATCCGACCGCGTGATCTTCATGGATGGCGGTGTAATCGTCGAGGAAGGAAAGCCGGAGGATGTCATCGACAACCCGAAGACCGACCGTGCCAAGGCATTCCTCAAGAAAATGCAAGAAATGTAGAGAAAAATCCCCCGCAGAGCGTGTCTGCAGGGGATTTCTATTTTTTTTGTACTCTGTGCGTCCGTTTAAGAAGATTACATCTTCTCCGGCTCGTCATACTCGACACCCTTCGTGTCGACGGTAACTGTCTTGATACGCTGATCCTCGAGCGGGCGATCCATGTAGTCGGTTGGAACGTCAGCAATCTTGTTTACGACGTCGAGACCATCTATGATCTTACCAAAAGCAGCGTAGCTTCCGTCAAGATGCGGGCTGTTTTTGTGCATGATAAAAAACTGGGAACCTGCGGAGTTCGGCATCATGGTACGTGCCATAGAAAGAACACCAGGTTCATGCTTCAGGTCGTTAGCAAAACCATTCTGTGCGAACTCTCCGCGGATAGAATATCCAGGCCCACCAGTACCGTTTCCGTCCGGACAGCCACCCTGGATCATAAAACCATTGATGACACGATGGAAGATCAATCCATCGTAAAAGCCTTTCTTAATCAGTGAAATAAAATTCTTTACTGTGTTAGGTGCAATATCCGGATACAGTTCGAACGTCATAACATCGCCGGATTCCATTGTCATTGTAACAATTGGATTACTCAAATTTATCATCCTTTCTTGTATTTTTATATAAAAGATGATAGTATAATACCATTATTGTAAAATTACATCAAGTATGTAATTTTATAAAAAGTTATGTAAACTAAAAATGCAAAGAAGAGGTACAGACAGTGGGAAAAACGGCAGTCAGAATTGTGAAGGGAATCATATTGGTAGTTGCAATTGTTGCACTTGTCAATCTGACCTATAAGCATATACGAACTTATTATGATGATTATATGGACGAATATAAAGGAACGGAGTCGACACAGGGGGAAGATGTGACAGTGGAGATTCCGGAGGGCGCATCTGTCAAGGAAATCGCCCAGATCTTAAAGGATAACGGATTGATTCATTATACACGTGCATTTACGAAGCGTTTGCAGGACTCTGAGTATCGTGGCAAGCTGCATGGCGGCACATACACATTAAATACCGGAATGACAACGCTGGAGATGATGGCGGCAATGAGTCCGACATACGAAGAAGACCAGCCGGTCGATTATCTGGTTGTGCCGGAAGGCTTTACGGTGGAGATGATAGCTGCACGTTGCGAGGATCAGGGTATCTGCTCCGCAACAGACTTTTTAAATGCATGCAAATCTGTGACGAAATCCGATTTTGCATATCTGGCAGACATACCGGCAGGTGCCAATGTCAACTATAAGGTGCAGGGTTTCCTGTTCCCGGCAACGTATGATATTTATGAATCGACAACCGCCGAATCATTAGTTGAGTATATGCTGAGAACCTTTAACAACTATTATACACAGGAATTGCAGGATCGAGCAGCAGAGCTTGGGTACAGTACATTTGAGCTTGTGACAAGAGCTTCCATCGTAGAACGAGAGGCAAAGGTTGAGCAGGAGCGTGCTACAATTGCAGGTGTAATTAACAATCGATTAAAAGCTGATATGCCATTGCAGATGTGTCCGACAGTTTTATATCCGTTGACGGATGGTATGTATGATAAGAGTCAGGTGTTGTATGAAGATCTGGAGCTTGATTCTCCTTACAATACTTACAAGAATACCGGACTGCCGGTTGGCCCGATCTGTAATCCGGGAATGGCTTGTATTCAGGCGGTATTATATCCGGAAGAACACAATTATCTGTATTATCACGTTGGGGATGAAGCATCGGGTACACATATTTTTACAGAAACCTATGAAGAGCATATAGATACGCAGATTATCGGTGGACCAAACGGAGTATCGCCGGATGGAGAAACTTCTACTGAGGAATCAACGACGGAAGAGGAACAATAGGAATAAATAATGTATTAGGAGGGACGTTATGAGAACTTTTAATTTTAGAGCGCGAAATATTGGCGAAGAAAAATATCTGTCATACACAATGGGCGAGGATTGTGAGTTAGATGAAGATGTTTTGGATTATTGTCAGGACAATGCGCCGGAAGAACTGATAGAGATTATCTATGAGGAAGATGACGACTATGATTATCTGACTTATCCGATCACTGGAAAGACATCTCTGGAAGAGTATATTGCACAGGAACATGACTGTGAAAGTGTTTTGCTGATTCTGCGTAACGTTGCACAGGAAATGATTTCCCTGAAAGAGCAGGCAATTCCGCTTTCTTATGTGCTGCTGAACCGTGGATTTATCTATGTGGATGCAGAGAAGAAGACGGTACAGTTCCTGTGCCTGCCGATTGAAAGTAAGGGGGCGCTTTCTGTAGAATTTAAGAGTTTTGTGCGCCAGTTGCTTGCAAACATGAAATATGATGTAGAGGAAGACCTGAATTATGTTGGTAAGCTGCTTACTTATATCAATGGAGATAATTTCAACCTGCGAGGTCTGATTGGACTTGCAGAGGCGTTGATGGAAGAAGAAGGTATCAGCTTTGAGGAGGCTGGAGCCATTGACGCGGACGGGGTCGAGATTGTAAGTGCAGAGGAGGAAACTCCGGCACAGGATATCAACGATATTATGAACAATCTTGAGGCAGAGGACGATACGCCACTTCCGGAGATTGGTGATGATGAAGAAGATGAAGAGGAAGAAGCAGAAGAAGAGCCTGTAAAGGAAGAGGACGAACTGGAAAGCATTCTTCCAGCAGGTATGCAGACAAAAGAAGAGACACCTGTGCCTGTTGAAGAGACACCAGAACCAGAGATGGAGAAGCAGGAGGATCCAAAACCAGAACCAGTTGCGGAAAAACCAGAAGTTTCTCCGGCAGCAGAACAGATTTTGTCCCAGGTGAAACCGGAAGAGAGAACAAATGATGGTGGTGAGAAGCTTCAGTTAAAGACCAATAAGAAGGAATCGGATATCAATCTGATTAAGGATCGTATCAAAGAACTTGTGGGTGAAGTTCCATCTGCAAAGCCAACGGCACAGCCGACTAAGAATATTCAGACGTTGGAAGATCTGGATCATTTCTTAGATAAGCCGCCGGTGGTTAAGAAAAATGTAGTAAAGGTAAACCGCGCAGCGATTATCCAGCAGACCGAAGCAGAGATGGAGGCGGCAGAAGCAGAGGCAGCAGCGGAGGCAGCTGAGAATGTAGAACCGGAGACAACGGTACAGAACGAAGAGCCGGCAACCGGGCAGACAGAAAATATCAAGGTTCCTGTGATCGAAGATATCTACGACGACATGAACATTGAGAAGAAAAAGGATGATGAAAAAGACAAGGACAAGAAGCCGAAGAGTACATCTATCCTGAATAAATCTGTAACAGAACTTGTAAAGGATGCAGTGGGGGCAGTGAGTGCGGCAACCGTAGCAACCAACACACCAAAGGCGTTGCCATATCTGATTCGGGTAAGTACAGAAGAACGCATTATGTTGAACAAGGCAATCTTCAAGATTGGAAAGGCAACCAGAGGTGTAGATTATACAGTTGGCGGAAATGGTGCAATCAGCCGTCAGCATGCATTTATTATTCAAAAAGACGGGGTGTGTTATATCAAAGATAATAAGTCTACGAATCATACATATGTGAATGGAAAACGCGTAGAGGATGGCGAGGAAGAGATTCTGACACATGATTCTCTCGTAAGACTTGCAGATGAAGAGTTTACATTTAAGATTCGTTAAGTAGGATGATCATATCATGAGGAGGTAGCAAATGAAGGGGTTAGAGTTGAACGTAACAAAACAGAATGGAATGACACTGGTAGAGTACCAGCTTGGTGTGGCAGACGTTTATGATGACAGAGTGTCAGACAAGGTGGCACAGCTTGGAAATATTATTCCATTTCAGTACAAGGACGAAGATGGAAAGAGAAGTATTGTTTCTTATGTACACCACGATACTTCTCTGGAAGTGCTGCTACGCCAGACATTAAAGAAGAAAGACGTGCTTGCTATATTGAAAGGGCTGCTGTGTGCGTTTGAAATTGGTGCAGCAGGCGTACAGATCTGTTATCTTGTGCGCAATCCAAATTATATCTATGTTGATCCGGAAAGTAAGGCAGTTAAATGTATCATGGTTCCTGTGAAGCAGGATGCGTTAGGACAGTCAGACATCCCGGATTTTTTCCGGAATATCGTAGCACATATGCGTTTTGATGAAGCAGATAAGGACGATTATGTAGCAAGAATTCTGACATTGATCAATACCGATCACTATTCCAATATGAAGTTGAAAGCTCTTGTAGATGCAGAAATGGAAAAACTTGGTCTGTTTTATACAAGAGATGAAGGTCTGAAGAAGGAAGCAGACACAACAGTTGCTCCGGATGTACAAAATCAGAATAAAGATGTAAAAGTAAATCGTGTCGGTGTTATGAACAACATGCGTCCTCAGGGCATGCCGACAATGGGACAGTCAGTACCGCCGATGGGTGGACAGCCAATGATGGGACAGCCAGTACCGCCGATGGGTGGACAGCCAATGGGGCAGCCAGTACCGCCGATGGGTGGACAGCCAATGATGGGACAGCCGGTACCGCCGATGGGTGGACAGCCAATGGGGCAGCCGGTACCGCCGATGGGCAGACAGCCAATGATGGGACAGCCAGTACCGCCGATGGGTGGACAGCCAATGATGGGACAGATGCCAAAGCCACAGGCACCAGCACCGGAAGCACCGAAGCCGGAGATACCGAAGCCACAGGCACCGGCACCGGAAGCACCGAAGCCGGAGATACCAAAGCCACAGGCACCGGCACCGGAAGCACCGAAGCCGGAGATGCCAAAGCCACAGGCACCAGCGCCGGAAGTAACAAAGCCGGAGATGCCAAAGCCGGAAATGCCGAAGCCACAGGCACCAGCACCGGAAGTACCAAAGCCGGAAATGCCAAAGCCACAGATGCCTCCAATGGGACAGTGCCCAGCGATAGGAGGTCAGCCAATGATGGGACAGGTCCCAACGATGGGACAGCGTCCACCAATGGGACAACCAATGGTGGGACAGATGCCTCGACCACAGGCACCACAGATGCCAAACGGCAATTTGATGGGACAGCTTGGCGGAGCTCGCCCGATTCCGCATTTTGTGCGTAAATCAACAGGTGAGATTATCAACATAACAAAACCGGAATTTGTAATTGGAAAGTCAAAAACAAAAGCCGATTATGCGATTGAAAACAACAGCGCTATCAGCCGCGAACATTGTATTGTGGTTCAAAGAGATGGCGTGAACTATATCAAAGACAACAATTCTACGAACCATACTTATGTGAATGGCGTAGAATTGCAGCCGGGAAAAGAAGTGCTTCTGAAACATAAGACAGAAGTTCGATTGGGAGATGAGGAATTTACATTCCTTCTGAGAAAAGGAGAGTAGTATGGAGTACATTGCAACTTATCACACCGATGTAGGTACAAGAAAAGAAACAAATCAGGACTCTCTTGCAATCAAGGTCGTGAATACAAAAGAGGGAAATGTAGCGTTTGCAATCGTGTGTGATGGCATGGGAGGACTTGCAAAAGGCGAGGTTGCCAGTAAAGAGGTAATTGAAGCTTTTTGTGCATGGTTTGACGATACACTGATTGACGAGATTTTGAATGGAACATTTACAGAGCAGGAGCTTGTAACGCAGTGGGATGATATTATTCAGAACCAGAACCGCCGTTTAGGTGCATATGGGGAAGAAAATCATTTGCAGCTTGGAACGACGGTGTCCGCTATTTTACTGTATAAGGATCAGTACTATATTGTGCATGTAGGAGACAGCCGTGTCTATGAGCTGACCAATACTGCAAAACAGTTGACAAGTGATCAGACATTTATAGCCAGAGAGCTTGCGGCAGGACGTATGACACCCGAACAGGCAAAGGTGGATCCGAGACGTAGTGTATTGTTGCAATGTGTCGGAGCGTCTCCGGTTGTAGAACCGGAATTTTCAAAAGGTGCTGTGAAGAGAAATGCTGTGTATATGCTTTGTTCAGATGGATTCCGTCATGTGATCACACCGGAGGAGATTATTGAAAAGATCGGTCCTGGGGAAGCGTCGGATGAAGAAAAAATGAAATATGGAGCAATATATCTGACAGAGTTAGTAAAGAACCGTGGGGAGCGTGATAATATCACGGTAGCGATGGTTCGAACGATTTGATTTAGAGAGGGTTTGCCATGACGAAGGAAGGAACCGTATTAGACGGAAAATATGAAATATTGGCAGAAGTTGGTCGAGGTGGTATGTCCATCGTGTACCTTGCCCGTGATAAGCGTCTGAACAAGCAGTGGGCGGTCAAGGAAATCAAGAATGATGGAAAGAAATCCGCAAAGACGTTACTTAAGGGATTGGAACGAGAAGCAAATATTCTGAAGAACGTAGATCATCCGGTATTGCCACGAATCGTAGATATTATCAATCAGGATGGAACGATCTATGTTGTGATGGATTATATCGAGGGAGATACGATTCAGGACCGATTGAAAAAAGAAGGCGCACAGCCACAGGAACTGGTTGTAGAGTGGGGCTTGCAGCTTGCAAGTGCATTGAATTATCTGCATAACATGAATCCTCCGGTTATCTACCGGGATATGAAGCCTTCTAATGTTATGATCAAGCCAGAAGGTGGCGTAAAGCTGATTGATTTTGGTACAGCCAAAGAGTATGAAATTGAGAACAATGCGGATACAACGGCACTTGGTACGAGAGGCTATGCAGCGCCGGAGCAGTTTGGAGATTCTAAGGGGCGTGGTATCTATAACACAGATGCGAGAACGGATATCTACAATCTGGGTGCAACTCTGTATCATATTGTAACAGGAAAGAACCCTTGCGAGCCACCATATGAGATTAAGCCAATCCGGGAATGGAATCCGATGTTATCCTCCGGTCTGGAGAAAATTATTATAAAGTGCACACAGGCAGATCCGAACGACCGATATCAGAACTGTACGGAGCTGATGTATGCGTTGGAACATTATGATGAGCTGGATGACAGCTATCGTAAAAAGAATAAGAAGAAGCTTGGTATTTTTGCCGCAACAGCAGCACTGGCAGTTGTTTCCGGTATTACAGCGGGAATCGGATATTCCGGAATGCAGAAAATTAAGCTGAATAACTACAACCAGTATATTGAGAATGGTATGAATTATTGCCGGGAAGAAAATTATGAGGCAGGAACGGCAGAGTTTAAGAAAGCAATCGAATTGGATGGCTCAGAGGAAAAGGCCTACGAGCAGTATATACAGGCATATATTGATGCGACAAATAAGGCAGAGGAAGCTGGAACGGAGTCCACACTCAATCTGGATGATGCGCTGACATTGGTTTCCAATCGGATCAGCAGTAAACATGGCGGAGTTGAAAAGAACAGTGCAGTGCTCTATAAGCTGGCACTTACATATTTTGAGGAAGAACGTTCTTACAGCCAGGCAGCGAAGTATTTTGGCATGATTGACGAGAAGGATGAGGAATATGGAAAGCTTGCGGGCTTTTATAAATCCATTTCCGAGCTGCGATCTGACAGTACCTCCGATGCAGCAGAGCTGATGCAGGCAGTCAATGATTTTGCTACTTACAATGAGAACAACTTCACGAACCAGGAGGCAACCAAGTTCATAAATTATCGTATTATCGGTGAGATATACAGTACGAATGTAAGTAAGGATGCAGGTGCAAGTATTGCGGAACAGGCAAGCACGGTAATGGAACAGGCGGTTGCGGATCTGGGCGAATATACCGGAAACGAATTGGATGAAGATGCTGTAATGGATCTGAATTATCGTTATGATGATAATCTGATCGTGATTTATGAACAACTTGCAAGGGAAAATGCAGAAAACGAGACTGCAGCGAACGGATATTATTCAATGACCATCAGTTACTGCGAGGATTATATTGGAATATTGAAGATGAAAGTGGATGCGGATGCAAGTATTTCGCTGGGAGGATCTTCAATCAATGCGTATAACCAGTCTTATTATAATAAGATGATGACGGAAGCACGCTGTTATGATGCACAGGGGAAAACCGATGAAGCACTCAAGGTATATGAAGCAGCAGAAAAGGTATTCGGAACGAAGAACGAATGGAGCGACAATGTATATGCAGAGCATCTCGATTATCTGTACCGCCTTTGTGAGGCACAGGAACAGGATCCAAAGCTATGGACTTCGAAACTGCCGGATTTGACAAAGAAGTTGATTCAGGTGTTTGATGATGGCGGGAATGTATTGGGCATCGACAGTAACAAGACCTGGTACAAACGAAAAGATACTTTGCAGATGATAAAGAGTGGAAGTTATGATATTGGGGAAGATGAAACAGCGCAGCTGCCGGATGCAAATACAGGTGATACGCAGTCCGCTGAGATGGGAGAGTGATAAGCATGCAAAACGTATATGAGATATGTTTTTATGGCGGTTTAGTATTGGCAATTCTCCTGTTGATTGCGGCAATTGTATTATTCGTTGTTCTGAAGATTCCAAAAGTAATTGGAGAATTATCCGGAAGCACAGCGAAAAAGGCAATGAAAGAGATGCAGGATGGTACTGCAAAGCCGGGCAGCGTAGCGAAAAAAGAACAGGAAAAATACTACAATATGGGTAGCGGAAAGATTACCGCGAAAGAAACGGTTTCTTCAAAGGAAGAACGTAAGAATTACGGAAATGATTCCACGGAGCTGCTGGATAATAAAAAGAAGAAAGAAAAGAAGTTTGAGGAGACTGACGTCCCTCGACCAGGCATCAATGATTATGAAACGCCGGATGACGGAGAAACGGAAATACTTGGAGCAGACAACGCAGATGAAACGACGGATATCCTGCGGGATGCCACATCTGTCGGTGATGACGGAGCGACGGATGTTCTGCGGAATGACGAAGGCGATGATGGAACGACCGATGTTCTACGGGGAGATGATGAAGATGATGGTGATGCAACGGATGTACTTCGGGGAGATGAAGACGACAGCGATGCAACCGATGTATTACGGGCAGATGATGACGAGGAAGGTACAAGTGTATTGACAACCGGAACATTGGCAGCCAAGGTAAAGGTAGTATACAATATTGTGGTTGTTCATTCGGATGAAAGCATAGAGACGGGTAGGTGAGAAGTGGAATGAAAAGAAAACAGGAAAAACAAAACAATACAAAGCACTCATTGAAGAAGCTCATAGCACTGTGGATTGTCTTTGCGCTCCTGGTTGTGCCGTTCGCAAACCATGTAAGTGGAAGAGATGACGCGAAAGCCGAGGGGGAGACACCAACAACATCGGAAGAATATTATACAGATAATTTGTCTGAGGTTGACGTGAATAATTTTAAGTATGATACTGCTGTGGATGCATATTACATGCAATATTTAGGAGATGCGTTTCCACAGGTAACTGCTAAAAATATATATTATGCTGCGGATAAGGTTTGTATGCAGGTGAGTCCTGAAATAATTGAGGACAAACAATATAATTATACATATACAAATGAGCAAGGCTCTGATTCAAATTCGAAAGCAACAGTTGAGCGCTTGGAGGTTGTATATGTAAAAGCAGGTAATACAGAAACAGATAGCATATACAAACAGACAATTTCGGATGATGTCAAAATTACAGATTTGATGTTATCGGGAGATTTGTCTTCTGAATATCCAAATGGAATTGCCGTATATATTAAACCTGTAATTAAGGAGTCAATAATAGTTGGCGATGAAGGTAATTTTGGAATAGAAAAAGATGCGCTGCAAGCGAAGATGGGCTATACGTTAGTCGGCGTCTATAAGTTCTCAAAAGCAACTGATCCAACAATCACCTGGTCAGCAACAAATAAAACGGCTACAGAAGAAGTAACGGAGAGTACAACAAAATACAAAAGTGCTTCATTGAATGTGACAGGTGGGAATACAATGGATACCGCAGGAACATGGAAGTACAAATACTTAAAAACAGATGAGTCCGGAACTGAACCTGGCAATGATTCCGTTAAAAGCACGGAAGGCTGGGGTGATTCCTGTCCGACTTTGGACAAGGACACAGCAGGTATCTCTGATGGTATCTATTATGGGTATGCAGGATACTTTGTAAACAACGCGGATGGAACACAGACATTGCTTACCTATGTATCTACAGCTACTCCGGTTGCATTGGATGTAACAGCACCGGTAGTTACTATTTCAGCAGAATATAAGGATGGGGATTCTTATAAGCCGATTACGATAGATGATATAGACACAACCTATTCGAGCAATCCTTCAGAGGGTATATTTTATGTGCTTAAGTCAGAGACCATCCGGTTTTCGATAGAATCGGATGAAGATGCAAATATATCATCAAGCTGGGGAGATCTTAGCGTAACAGAAAATGTTCCTCAGTATACAAACGAGTTTGATGTAAATACAATTCAAAATAATGATTCTTATTCGGTTACGGTCGCAGATAATGTGGGAAATGAAACAACTGCCAGTTTCATGCTTGACGGCAGAACAATTCGCTTTACTAAAGAATACTCTAAATTTGGGCTACAGGGGGCAACGGTTAAAGGTGTAAATATTGAAAAGGTTTTGGGGGATATAGATATAGATGAATACTGGGTAACCCGTTACGGAGAGCCAAGTGTAGAGTTCACATTTCTGTCAGATGAGAACATAAAGGCAGTAACGGGGGAGCCGACGAATAAGTATGAATACCAGATTACAGGTTTAACAGATGTTGCGGAAGACGTGAGCTTCAGCAGACCATATTATACAACGAGGGTTTCAAAGGCCCTGGAAGAAGGAACCTATACGATAGAGTTAAAGATGTATAATGGATATTTTTTAGAGTCGTATTCATATGGAACTATGGTCTATGATAAGACACCGCCGGTAATTACGCAGGCAGAGCTGCAGCATAAAAATGCAGCGGGCGTGTGGGAGGCTGTTGCGCAGGAGAATATAGAAAACGGTAAATACTATATTAATTATGATGAGGATTTATCGAATTACAGATACTTTGTCGCTGTAAATGATGGAACGGGTGTTGGTATAGACGAAGATTCGTTTAATATTCCATTTGAGAAAGTGGCAGAGGGAGAGTACCAACATATACTTCAAGCTTCTGATCTTGCAAAAAATATGGAAGAGGCAACAGATCAGGATCATGATACTGTATGCGTCAAGGATAAAATTGGTAATGAGAGCGGAGCATCCTTTACGATTCCGGTTAAGCAGGATAAGGCAACAACGATTGAACCAGAACTTCGTGCGGATGGAACCGTGATTGACTTATCAGATTCATCAAAATTTACAACGAATAAAAATATGACACTGACGGTTACTGCGGAATCTTCGGCACATATTACGGGAATTTCAGTAACCGGAGATGTAAATGGTAATGCACAAAGCCTGACAGGCACGCTGGTATCTGTCAGTGACATGGATGCAAAGACAAAGCTTTATACAGTTCAGTATACATTTGAGATACCGAACGGAACGACACTCAATCAGCTGTTAGAAAATGGCAAGATAAATGTCACAACAGAAAAAGACGATAAGAACGCGGAGTATCCGTTCCGAACAATATTGTATGATCATACAGAACCGATCCTGCAGTCGACAAATGTGACACCGGAAGTGGATCTGAGTGGTTTGCAGGTTGACTGGATTAAGAACTATACACTGCAGTATAAGATTATAAGTGGTCTTGGAAATGTGGAGTCGCCGATTGCCGGTGCAGAGTATTCCATTTCCAATGCAGGTGATAACAATGTTGGATCAACGGCGATTGATGTGACTGGAAATGCAGGAATGGTTGAAGGAAGTTTCGATATTCCGGAATCTGTATCTGTAACTGGAACAACGGTCTACATGAAAGCAAAGGATGAAGCCGGGAATGAGAAAGATCAGAGTGTGAATATCAAGGTAGACGCGACAAAACCGGAAATCGCCGATATTTCAGTTCGCGGATACGTAGATGCTGCAACACCGGTAGTGGGTGCACCAGTAGTTCATACATCTGTATCGGATAACCTGACAATCAAAACCGCAGAGATGACGATTACATATCCGGATGGCACAACTGTTAAGAAAGTTACGGCTGCTTCCGGAGAGGACATTGATATTTCAAAATCACTGGATTATACATTTGAGGCAGATGCTCCGGATGGAGATTACACAATTGATGTGTATGTGGAAGATAAGGCAGGAAACAGCAACACAAAATCTATGGCATTCCGTCTGGATAACACGGCTCCGGTTGTAACAGTCAAGATTACAGATGGAACAACTGCCGGAAAACAGCCGCAGACGAATTTCGATGGAACTACGTGTGATTATTATTATGGTTCGGATGTTACAATGCTTCTGACCTATGAAGATACCAATATTTCTTCTAAGGATGTAGTTGTGACTGACAATGGAACAAAGGTCAATGTGACATGGACACAGGTTGGAAATACGAATAAGTATCAGGCGAACTATGTGGCAACAACAGAAGGCAAGCATGTGCTCTGCATTAATGCGACAGATGTGGCTGGAAATCCGGCACAGGAAAAAACGGCTGAATTCATCAAGGATATAAAGAAGCCGACGATGACACTTACGGTCAACGGAAAGTCTGCATGGACAGAACCAATTGAAGGTGCAGTGAAAGTACAGACAGGTGTGGCGGATAATCAGACGCTGAATATAGCGAAGATTACAGTGGTAGGTCCAAATGCGCAGGCAGTGAAGACACTTTTCGATGCCGGAAATCAGCAGGTAAGCAAGCATGATAGCGGTTTTGCGCTGGAAGATTTAATAGATAATTCGGTTGTAGATGGCGATTACGCAATCACAGTGGAAGTATCAGATAAGGCCGGAAATTCAGATAGTACTTCTATATATTTCCGGGTAGATAATACCGTGCCGGTAGTAACGGCAAAGATAGCAGATGGCGTTACAGCAGGAAAACAGCCGGGTGTTAACTTCGATGGAACGGATTGTGATTTCTTCTATCGTTCGGATGTAGCGGTATTGCTTACATATGAGGATAACAACATGGATGCTTCATCTGTAGTCGTAACAGATAATGGAACGCCGGTAGCTGTACAGTGGACACAGGTAGGAACAACCAATAAATATCAGGCGGTATATCAGGTAACAAAGGATGGCGCTCATACGATTAAGATTGGTGCAACAGACAAAGCCGGAAATAAGGCAGAAGAAAAACAAATCGTATTCATCAGGGATACGGCGGCTCCGGTGATTACAGCAATGATCAATGGCGGTATGGTGTACAATGAAAGTATGGGAGTTGTAGATCTGACATCCAATGCAGTTGTATCGTTCTCAGTCAATGATACAAATGAAGATGTGAATGATTTTAATTACCAGTTGATCAAAACACTTCCAGATGAGAATCCGGTAACGGCGGATGTGTTGAAGACAGAAAACCGGTCCTTCGGATTCAGTGATGAAGCAGATTATGTTGTTAAGGCATATTCTGTGGATAAAGCAGGTAACCGGAGTGCAGAGAGAACCGTACAGTTCCGTATAGACAAGACGGCTCCGGAACTGAATATTACCGGAACAGCGTCCGGTTCAACATTGAATGCCGGTACAACGCTGACATTCAGCATGACAGAGGCATTCTGGAGAGATGCATCCGGTACGATCACGATTACGAGAAAAGCAAATGACAGTACGGCAGAGTCGAATTATAAGACGATTGACTTTAAACCGACAGCGCGTGTGACAACCCTGACAGAGACTCTGAGTGAGACTGGTGAGTATAAGGTAACCTTTACAGGAAAAGATCGTGCAGGACATACAGCAGAGGCTGCAACTTATACGGTAAGAATTGATACAGGCAAGCCAATCATTACATTGAGTGGTGTGTCAAACAACGACAAGACGACAAAACAGGTTGAGTTCCAGGCTCAGATTGAGGAGGACTTTTATCTGACAAAGTCTGTCAGCATTCAGGCAACAAGAACTTATTTGGATCCGGAATCTTATAAGGAAAAGACAGAGGATCTGCAGATTACCGGATACAATCCGACGGCTGCAACGACGCTGATCCGAAATACATTTACGGAAGACGGTATCTACAAGATTCAGGTAACCTGTAAGGATGCCGCAGGCAATGAAGACACACAGGAAGTTTCGTTTACAATTGATAAGACGAGCCCTGTAATCGATCCGAAGGTTATGAGTGCATATCAGGGAACGCTTACATCGTTTGCGTGGGATTATGATCTAAACGATATCATTTACGATTTGACTGTCTGTGATACACATATGTACTTGAATGGTAGTGAGTACGATGGTACTTCAAAGGTTGAAGATGGCGCATACGAGATGAAGATTACAGCCGAGGACGAACTTGGAAATGCAACGGAGGAGACGGTAAACTTTAATCTGGATACAAAGGCACCAACATTTATTGTAACAGGTGTTGAAGATGGAGAGATTAAGAACGCGCAGTACGATATCAACGTATCACTTCAGCTGGATGAAGATACATTGGATGAGGTGACGTTGAATGGTTCGGCGGTTGAAATCAAGGACAATGCGGCGACGATTACAGTCACGGAAAAGGGTGATTACAAGCTGGCAATGAAGGCGCACGATGATGCTGGAAATGTAGCAGAAAAGACGATCAGCTTTACATATGGAGAGAAGAGTCAGGTGCTTCTGTATGTATTGATCGGAGTTGGTACGCTGGTATTGCTTGGCGGTGGTACAGCGATCATTCTGGCTGCAAAGAAGAAAAAATAGCTAACCGGAGATAAAACCGGTTCATTTACGACGGGAGCATGGAAACATGCTCCTGTTTTGCTTGCAAACGAAGCGTTCCCATATTATAATCGTAAGAAGCAAAAATGGAAACGGAAATTAGAAATATATGGTAGGAGGTTCACGTATGGTAGATGTTGCGATGCGGACGGAACGAGGGGGAAGAGATCACAACGAGGATTACATACGGAAAGCAGTATACGAAGACCAGCTTTGCCTGATTTTATGTGACGGGCTTGGCGGGCATGCCTGCGGGGAGGTAGCATCGAAGCTTGTGGCAGAGAGCGTAGCGCATACATTTGAGAAACAGGGATATTACAGTAGCTTTTTCAGGGACGCATTTGAACAGGCGCAAAAAGATCTGCTTGCTGAACAGGAACAGCGGGATCTGCGTAATTCTATGAAAACGACGTTGGTTGTGCTGGTGATTACCAAGGAATTGATGCAGTGGGCGCATATCGGTGACAGCCGCCTGTATCGAATCTATGGGTGTGGTACAAAATATCAGAGGACGCGTGATCATAGTCTGGTACAGATTCTAAGCGATACCGGTGAGATTAAGGAATCCGAAATCCGTACGCATGAAGACCGCAACAAGCTGCTGCGTGCCATGGGCGCACAGTGGGGAACGAAAACATATGATATCAGTGCAGTGATAGAACGTGGAGAAACACAGGCATTTGCACTGATGACAGATGGTTTCTGGGAGTATGTGTATGAGGAAGAGATGCTCGATACACTGCAGAAGGCAGACTCGGCGCAGGCGTGGCTGGATGCGATGGAGCAGTTTGTGCTGAAGCGGGCGGATATGACAAAGACCGATAATTATTCGGCGATCGTAGTACGTGTGGAGGAATAAAAAACACATAAACTGACATGGAAGATAGTTTGTGTTATACTAAATAACAAGGGGGATAATATGCGATTTGATGATGGAAGTAAGCAATTTGAATTTCAGACGCGCAAGTTAAATCCAAAAGAACGATCTAAAATAGAACATGAAATAAATACCAATTATAGCAAATATGAAAATCAGGAATTATGTATCCATTACTCATTTGCGTTAGATAATAAATGTTATAAGTATTACTTTGAAAATCACGGATTTAATAGTTATAATATATATTCAAGAAAATTAGTAAAATCAAAGAGGAGGTAAAGACCATGGAAGAATTGATTGAAAAATTAAATAACTTGCCAAATGCATATTTTGAATTTATAGACAGTGTTGTTGATTATGCAGAAGAAAATGAATTACATTTTGAATTGATTATGGAATTTTTAAAAAATAATTCATCGGTGACACCTTCAGATATTATACGACTTATTTCGACACAACCGGATTTTTATGATGATGAGTCGCCTGTTGAGCCAGATGCGCTGGTTGGATAAAAATGAGGGGAGCTGGATATACAGCTTCCTTCTTGTCACGTAAAAATAACGGAGGAATAAACATGTTTCGGGCGGTTGTATTTGATATGGATGGTGTCATTACGGACACGGAGAAGTTATATCGGAGATTTCAGCTGGAAGAGGGAAAGAAGCTTGGGATCCCGGATGATGTGATGGTGGTTGCCTGTGAGCGTATCGCAGGTGGCACAAAGTATACGAACAAGCAGCGGTTTGAGGAAGTAGTAGGTATGGGAATTGATTACTATGAATTCCGAGAGGCTGTCGTGAACAAGCTGGACGCACATATTCAGGCACATGGCGTAGAATTAAAGCCGGGCGTTGCAGATACATTGAAGTACCTGAAAGAAAAGGGCACGAAGGTCGGACTTGCTACTTCGACGGTACGTGAACGTGCTACAGGATATCTGAAGGCACATCAGATTGACCGGTATTTTGACGAGTTAGTATTTGGAGATACCGTGGAACATGGAAAACCGGCACCGGATATTTACTTGAAGGCATGCGGGATGCTGGGTGTAAAGCCGGAGGAAGCAATTGCAGTGGAGGATTCCATCAATGGAATCGTATCGGCGGGACGCGCCGGCATGTATCCGGTCATGGTGATCGATCTGATTGAGCCAAATGACATTACGAAGCAGTATGCAAAGAAGGTATATGAATTCGGACGCATTGACCGTTTGAAGGAGTTAATATAGTGTCGAACAAGGCCACTATGTAGATGGAAGATGTATGTAGATATGACTCTAAAACAGACCGTTGAAGCACGCTGGCACTTAACGAACGCAGTGAGTTTAGTACCATTGCGTGCTGAACCGAGCGAGAGCGCGTCTGTGTAGAATCATATCTACATATATCTTCGGATACATGATATTTGTTCGAAATAAGAAGAATATGGAGGATGGAGAAAAATGAGTAACATGAATTTGCTGGTTGTTATTTTGAAGCATGAAGATCTTGTGAGTGAGATCTGTAAGGAACTGGTTGAAGAAGGCATCCATGGCGGTACGATTGTTGATGGTACTGGTATGGCAAGTGTAGTTGAGAAAATGGATGATCTTCCGATTTTTGGAATGTTACGTTCAATTCTTGCAGATGATGATGAACATGAAGTGGCAAAGATGATGTTCTTTGTTGTTGATGATGAAGAAATGAAGAAGGCACGCAAGACGATTAATGATGTAATCGGGCTGGATAAGCCAAATACCGGAATTATGTTTGCGCTTCCTGTATCGTTTGTAGAAGGGCTGGGGGCGTAGTTATGGATTTAAATATACTTACTTATCTTGGCATTATGCTGCTGGCTGCGTTGATCGCAGGCAAGATTGTCAAGCAGATGCGGCTGCCGAATGTAACAGGATATCTGGTTATTGGATTGTTGATTGGTCCAAACTGTTTGAAGCTTCTGAATGAAGAGCTGATTGACAGGATGGACCTGGTGACAGAATTAGCACTTGGATGTATCGCTTTTTCTATTGGTTCGGAGTTTAAAACAACTTTTTTGAAGAAAGTGGGAAAGGCGCCGCTCGTTATAGGTATTACAGAGGGCGTGGGAGCAGTGATCGTTGTGGATACAATTCTGCTTCTGCTTGGCTATGACGTTACATTTGCGCTGGCACTTGGCGCAATCGCATCTGCCACGGCGGCAGCCTCAACGATGATGATTGTGAAGCAGTATAAAACGAAAGGCCCTGTGACAAGCACTCTGCTTCCGGTTGTGGCATTAGACGATGCAGTGGCTCTGATTGCATACGGACTTTCGATGGCAGTTGCAAATGTAATCAGTTCGAGTGGCAGCGCACCGGTTGGCAAGCTGCTGATTGCCCCTTGTATTGAGATATTCGGCGGTTTGTTGTTCGGCGCAGTACTTGGCGTTATCATGGCATTGCTGGTGAAATTTTACACTGGACGGGGAAACCGCCTTGCAATCACAATTATGATGATCTGTCTGTGCGTGGGTGTTTCTGATATGGTTGGATTTTCTTCGTTGCTTGCATGTATGATGCTCAGTACGATCTTTGTGAATATTTCAAAGCAGAGCGACAAGATCTATGAGCCACTGGACCGGATTACCCCACCGATTTACATGATGTTCTTTATCTTGTCTGGTGCATCGCTGGATGTCACAGTCATTGTATCTGTCGGAGTTGTCGGTGCGGTCTATGTCGTAGGACGAATCATAGGAAAAGCACTTGGCGCAGCGTTTGGAGCGAAAATCTCGAAGGCACCGAAGGTTGTTCAGAAGTGGCTTGGTCTGACGCTCGTGCCACAGGAGGGAGTTGCAATTGGACTTGCAACCTCTGCCGGAAAGTCTCTGCCACAGTATGCCGCGCAGATTCAGACAATCGTGCTGTGTGGAGTCGTAATCTATGAGCTGATTGGACCGGTTATCACAAAGCTTGCCTTAAAGAAGGCAGGGGAACTTGTGGAGGAACCAAAGAAGACCGGCGCAAAAGCATAAAACAGAAAGTAATAAACGCAACTCATTTTTCATATATATAACTAAAGTAAGCGGGAATGGTGAAACTGTCATTCCGGATAATGGGAGTATATATGGAAAAACGGGTTGCGTTTTGTGTTTTAAAGGCTTTGGTTGCAGCGTACATTGTGACCGGACTGTTACTGTTAATCATGGCATTTGCATTGTATAAGCTGGGATTAAAAGAGAATGTCGTGGAACTGGGAGTTGTATTTATCTATCTGTTGTCGAGTGCCATCGGCGGATTCTTCATTGGTAAATGCATGGAAATAAAGCGGCTGTTGTGGGGGATATTGCTTGGATTGTTTTATGCAGTGATTCTGCTTATTTTATCTTTGATCGTGCGTGGAAATGCACAGGGAATTATTCATTCCGGACTTCTCAACACACTGATCTGCCTTGGAGGAGGGGCAATCGGCGCATTTCTGTCATAAAACACACGCGCAATTATTTTACAAACGGAATACAATAATAAGGCAGTTTATATTACGTATAATGTAAAAATAAGGGATGACATATTACGCATAATGTGATAAAATACTCAATAATAATGCTAGTAGGAGGCGATAAAGATGAAGAGAATTAAGACTTTGACACAGAAGACAATGAAGAGCACTGTAGTTAAGGGTGGTTGCGGCGAATGTCAGACATCTTGCCAGTCAGCATGTAAGACAAGCTGTACAGTTGGTAACCAGAGCTGTGAGAACAACTAATTACAGATAAAGAAAGTGTAGTACATACACTTCGCACAGAGAAAAGGGGATGTCCTGCGATGTCCCCTTTCCTTAATGAATAAGAGAAATAGGAGTGACAAAAAAGTGGTACACCAGTACAAGAACAATGGGTATAATATCGTGCTTGATGTGTGCAGCGGCTCCGTACATGTAGTGGATGACCTTGTATACGATATGATCGCGTTGTACGAGGGGAGAAAATACGAAGAGATTGAAGAAGCAATTCTTAAAAAGTATGGAGATACCTATAGTAAGGAAGATATCCAGGATGCATACTCCGACATTTCCGAGTTAGAGGAACGGGAAGAGTTATTCACGGAAGATGTATATAAGGATGTAATTATCGATTTTAAGAAGAGAAAGACCGTAGTCAAGGCGCTTTGCTTACATATTGCCCATGACTGTAACCTTGCCTGCAAGTATTGTTTTGCGGATGAGGGCGAGTATCATGGACAGAAGCGGGAACTGATGAGTTTGGAAGTTGGTAAGCAGGCGATTGACTTTTTGATAGAGAATTCCGGAAACCGTGTGAACCTCGAAGTCGATTTCTTCGGCGGTGAGCCGTTGATGAACTTCGATGTGGTGAAGGAGATCGTAGCATATGGACGTAGCAAGGAGAAGGCGGCGAACAAGAATTTCCGTTTTACTCTGACGACGAATGGTATGCTGTTAAATGACGAAGTCATTGATTTTTGTAACAGAGAGATTTCGAACGTCGTGTTGAGTCTCGATGGCAGAAAAGAGATCAACGACAGGATGCGCCCAACCAGAAACGGCAAGGGCAGCTATGATATCATCGTGCCGAAGTTCCAGAAGTTTGTGGAGCAGCGTGGTGACAAGAGCTATTATGTGCGTGGTACATTTACGAGAAATAATCTGGACTTTACGAAGGATTTTGAACTCATGACGGAACTTGGTTTCAAGGAGATTTCCATCGAGCCGGTCGTTACACCGGATGAGAACGATTACGCAATCCGTGAGGAAGATTTACCAACTATCTTCGAGCAGTACGACAAGCTGGCGGTTGATCTGATTCGTCGCCAGAAAGAAGGAAAGCCGGTAACATTTTTCCATTACAAGCTGGACTTGAATGGTGGTCCGTGTGTGTACAAGCGTCTGTCCGGATGTGGTTCCGGAACGGAATATCTGGCAGTGACACCAACCGGAGATCTGTATCCGTGTCATCAGTTTGTCGGACATGATGAGTTTAAACTTGGCGATGTGTTCCACGGGGTGGAACGAAACGATATCGTGGAAGAATTCAAGCTTTGCAATGTCTATGCCAAGGATAAGTGTAAAGATTGTTTTGCAAGATTCTATTGTAGTGGAGGCTGTGCGGCAAATTCGTACCAGTTCCATGGAAATATATTAGATGCGTATGATGTGGGCTGTGAATTGCAGCGGAAACGTGTCGAATGCGCGATCATGATGAAAGCGGCTCTGGCGGATGAAGAAGATGAAGCGGCAGAGTAAAATAAATGAAGGAGAGACAAAAAGATGAAGAAGACAAAAAGAAAAGCAGTCATCAATCTGATTATTTTCTTCCTGCTTCTGGCTGGCGGTATCTATATGGCAATCGCCGGCGTAGGAAAGAATGAATCCGGTAAAACTGCAAATGTTCCGTTGGGATTGGATCTGCAGGGCGGTTTGTCCGTAACTTATGAAATCCAGGATGAGAAACCGTCTAAGGATGAGATTGATGCAACTGTGGATAAACTGCAGCGAAGAGTGGATGAGTACAGCTCTGAGGGTGAAGTGTATCAGGAAGGCGATGACCGGATCACAGTTGAGATTCCTTTGAACACGGAAAAGGTGGATGCACATGATGTATTGGATCAGCTTGGACAGCCGGGACAGCTTCTGTTCCTTGATTCTGAGAACTATACAATCTGGCAGCAGAACCAGAACAATGGTACAGATGATGCATATGAGGCAGTTCTGACAGGTTCCGATATCAAGAATGCGCAGGCAGGTGTGGATGATTCCGGCACAGTCAAGGATTATGTTGTACAGCTGCAGTTCACGGAGGAAGGTGCGCAGAAGTTTGCAACAGCAACAGCAGCCAATATTGGTAAGCCAATTTATATTATCTATGACGGTAAGGTTGCGAGTGCACCAACCGTACAGAGTGCAATCACAGATGGAAATGCAGTAATTAACAAGATTTCTGATTATGATGAAGCAGAGAATCTGGCAGCAACCATCAAGATTGGTGCATTGCCTCTGGAGTTAAAGCAGATCCAGTATAATATCGTTGGTGCAAAGCTTGGTCAGAAAGCGGTATCAACCAGTCTGGTTGCTGGTGCAATCGGTTTCGGATTAGTATGTATCCTGATGATCATACTGTATCGTTTCCCTGGAGTTATTGCCAGTCTGGCTCTGACAGGATATGTAGTATTGATGCTTTTGATTTTAAGCATCCGTCACATCACACTGACACTTCCTGGTATTGCAGGTATTATCCTTTCTATCGGTATGGCGGTAGATGCGAATGTCATCATCTTCACACGTATCCGTGAGGAAATCTCTGCAGGCAGTGGTGTGCGTGCGGCCGTAAAAGCAGGTTTTTCCAAAGCGCTTTCAGCGATTCTGGATGGAAATATTACAACATTGATCGCAACTGTTGTCTTGATGATCCTTGGTTCTGGTAGTATCAAGGGATTTGCGGTTACATTGATGCTTGGAATTGTTCTTTCTATGTTCACAGCATTGTTTGTGACAAAGATGCTCTTGAACTCTTTCCTGGAGCTTGGCGTACAGAATCCGAAGATGTATGGAAAAGCGAAAGAACCGAAGATCCATGGATATGTAAAAAATTTCAAGATCTGTGGTATTGCTTCTTTGATTGTGATCATTGCAGGACTTGCATTCCTTGGTGTTAATCATTCAAGAATTGGAAAGTCACTGAACTATAGCCTGGAGTTTACGGGCGGTACATCAACAACCGCTACATTTGCGGAAGATGATGTATATACACTGGAACGTGCGGAGTCTGAGGTTGCACCGGCGATTGCGGAAGCGGTTGGCATTGATGCCGGAACGATTCAGATTCAGACAGTAGAAGGAAACAATCAGGTAATCTTTAAGACATCCGAGCTTACAGAAGAGCAGAGCGCAAAGATTGATGACCTGTTGAAATCACAGTTTAAGGCAACAGAAGTGGATAACCAGAGTATCAGTTCAACCATCAGTGGTGAGATGAAGAAGGATGCGATCGTAGCTATCGCTGTATCTTCGGTATTGATGCTTTTGTATATTGCGTTCCGGTTCTCTGATGTGAAGTTTGGTGTCAGTGCAGTGCTTGCCCTTGTACATGATGTATTGGTTGTATTTGCGGCATATTCGATCGGAACACTGTCTGTTGGTAATACATTTATTGCATGTATGCTGACGATTGTAGGTTACTCTATCAACGCGACAATCATTATCTTTGACCGTATTCGTGAGAATATGCGTACACAGGATAGCAAAGAAAGTCTGGAAGAGCTTGTCAACAAGAGTATCGGTCAGACATTTACAAGAACGATTTATACATCTTTGACAACCTTTATCATGGTATTTGTATTGTTCGTGATGGGCGTAACTTCTCTGAAAGAGTTCACATTTACATTGATGCTTGGTATCGTATGTGGTGCTTACTCATCTGTATGTATTACCGGACCACTCTGGTATACAATGAAGAAGAAATTCTCAAAGAAAAATGTATAAGTAACATAAGGTGGGGCTGTTTCGGCAGCCCCATTTTTAAGTGAAGAAGAGAGGAACACAGATATGTCAGAGTACAAAAAAGAAGAATGGCGGGTAAAACCGCCGGCCGCAGATATCCGTGCACTGGCACAGCAGTTTTCAATCAGTCCAATATTGGCGCATATCATCGTGAACCGGGAAATTACAGAATCGGATGCAGTTGCGCAATATCTGAGTGATGATCTGACATACGCACACGATCCGGCACTGATGAAGGATATGGATAAAGGCTGTCAGATTATGAAAGAAAAGATACAGACAGGAAAGAAGATCCGGATTATCTCCGATTACGATGTGGACGGAATTACGTCCAATTATATTCTGTATCAGGGACTTCATAAGGCGGGGGCAGATGTCTCGTATGACATTCCACACCGGATTCTGGATGGGTACGGTATGAATGTCCGGCTGGTGGATGCGGCATATGCTGATGGCGTGGATACAATTATTACATGCGACAATGGAATTGCTGCGGAGGCGGCGGTTGACCGGGCAAAGGAACTTGGCATGACGGTGATTGTCACCGATCATCACGAGGTTCCCTGCGAGGTGACAGAGACAGGTGAAAAGAATTATTTGTATGTGAGAGCAGATGCGGTGATCGATCCGCAGCGTCCGGACTGTGCATACCCATACAAAGGACTGTGTGGTGCCGGAGTGGCATATAAGTTTATCCGGCGTTTATACCAGATAATGGAGCTCCCGTGGGAGGACGCGGATGCCTATATGGATATTCTGTCGCTTGGTACGGTATGCGATATCATGCCGCTCACAGATGAGAATCGGATCTTTGTCAAGCATGGATTACGGAGACTTACGAATAGCACGAATCTCGGTATCAATGCCTTAAAGAAAGCATTAAATCTTGATGGGAAACCGATTGCGGTGCATCATTTAAGCTTCCGGATCGGACCAAGCCTGAACTCAACCGGAAGGCTGGAAAGTGCGAAAGAGGGCGTGGAACTGTTGTTGACACAGGACTCTGAGAGAGCGGAAAGCCTGGCACAGGATATGGCAAAGCTCAATGAACTTCGTAAGGAAATGACTGACCGTGGCGTGCGGATAGCAACCGATTGGGTGCGAAAGGATATTCGCCTGATTCCAACCGAAGATGGTGTGAAAGAGACGAAAATCGTGGATGATAAGGTTATCGTCCTGTATATGCCGGGCATCCATGAGAGTATCGCGGGATTGATTGCGAGCAAACTGAAGGAAGCATTTTATCGTCCGACGCTTGTGTTTACCGATGCGGAAAATGGACAGGGGCTGAAGGGCTCCGGGCGTTCAATTGAGACGTACAATATGTTTGATAAACTCTGTGAGCATAGAGATTTGTTCATAAAGGTTGGGGGACACCCGATGGCGGCGGGGTTTACGATCACGCGTGAGGCGCTCGAGCCGTTGCGCGAGGCTTTGAACCGGGACTGCAAGCTGACAGATGTGGATCTGGTTGAGAAGATGTATGTGGATGAATCCTGCGCTATAAAGCAGCTGACATTGCCACTTTATGAGGAACTTGCAAAGCTGGAGCCATACGGAACTGCGAATGCAAGGCCGTTGTTTGGTATTGTGAAAATGGGTATCCAATCGATTAAAATGGTTGGAAATGAGGGACAATATGCACGTTGTACCTTTGTTGATGGTGGCGGTACACGTATAAACGGTATGGTATTTCGAGGAAAAGAGTTATTGGACAACATAAAAGTGTGGTTTGGAAACGAAGAATGTGATAGAATATTGAAGGGTTTACAAAACCATGCATTGATTGACATTCTGTACCATATGAAGAAGAACGAGTTCAATGGAACGGTTTCGATTCAGATGGAGCCGGTATCAATACGGAAAAGCATATATTATGAGTCATCAAAATAGATCATAAGTGAAGGTAGGAGGAGCACAAATGAAGAGTGTAAAAGATTATATCATCAGTATTCCGGATTTTCCAAGCAAAGGGATTATATTCCGGGATGTGACAAGTGTACTGGAAAGTCCGGAAGGGTACACACTGGCGATTGATGAACTGAACAAGTTATTAGATGGAGTGGACTATGACCTGATCGCAGGTACAGAATCGAGAGGATTTATCTTTGGTGCACCACTTGCCTACAAGAACAAGAAAGGATTTATCCCGGTTCGTAAGAAGGGAAAGCTTCCACGTGAGACAGTTGAGATGAGCTACGATCTGGAGTATGGTTCCGCAACGATCGAGATTCACAAGGATGCGATTAAACCGGGCGATAAGGTTGTGCTGGTCGATGACCTGATTGCAACGGGCGGCACGATTCAGGCAGCAGCCAAGCTGGTAGAAGAATTAGGTGGAGAAGTTGTGAAGATGATTTTCCTGATCGAGCTGACAGACCTTGGAGGAAGAACACTCCTGGAAGGCTACGATGTTGCGTCTGTTGTGCAGTATGAGGGTGAGTGATTTACCGGGACCTGAAAACAGATTTTAGATAAGTTATACGACTATATTCGAGGAAAGAAGTGATTTCTATGGCCGATACAACCTATAAAATACCACATGATACTCTGAAAAAAGATATTAGTAAACCGGAAGATTTTACTCCGCCGGAAGAATTGTATAAGAAATTGATTGCCACGATTCGGGCGTATCGTCCGACGACAGATCTGTCGGAGATTGAGAAGGCATATAAGATTGCAAGCAAGGCACATGAGGGACAGAAACGGAAGTCCGGGGAACCATATATTATCCATCCACTTTGTGTAGCAATCATTCTGGCAGAGCTCGAGCTTGATAAAGAAACGATCGTAGCAGGAATCCTCCACGATGTCGTTGAAGATACAGTCATGACACGCGAGGAGATTGCAAAGGAATTCTCAGAAGAGGTTGCTCTGCTTGTCGACGGCGTTACCAAACTGACGCAGCTCGACCTGTCACAGGACAAGATTGAGGTTCAGGCAGAAAATCTGCGTAAGATGTTCCTTGCGATGGCGAAGGATATCCGTGTCATCCTGATCAAGCTTGCCGACCGTCTGCATAATCTGCGGACAATGCAGTACCAGTCACCGGCAAAACAGATTGAGAAATCACGTGAGACGATGGATATTTATGCACCGCTTGCGCACCGTCTTGGTATTTCCAAAATCAAGGTCGAACTCGATGATCTTTCTATGCAGTATCTCTATCCGGAGGTTTACAAGAATCTGAAAGAAGAGATCACAACACGTCTGAATGCGAGTGAGGACTTTATCGTACAGATGGTAGAGCAGGTCAAGCAGTACATGAAAGAAGCCGGTATCGAGGCAGAGGTGGACGGACGTGTCAAGCATCTGTTTTCCATCTATAAGAAAATGATCACGCAGAACAAGACACTTGATCAGATCTATGATATTCATGCAATCCGTATCAAGGTTGACACAGTGCGGGATTGTTATGCGGCACTTGGAATCATTCATGAGAAATACAAACCGATTCCGGGACGTTTCAAGGACTATATTGCAATGCCGAAGGAGAATATGTATCAGTCACTCCATACGACATTGATCGGACCGGGTGGACGTCCATTTGAGATTCAGATACGTACTTACGAGATGCATCGTACAGCAGAATATGGTATTGCCGCACACTGGAAATACAAAGAGGGCGGAAGCGGTAAGAACGATAACGAAGAGCAGAAGTTGAGCTGGCTCAGACAGATTCTGGAGTGGCAGACTGACACGACGGATAACAGGGAATTTATGAATGCTATCAAGACAGATCTGGATCTGTTTTCCGATCAGGTGTATGTATTTACTCCGGCGGGTGATGTCAAGAACCTTCCGGCAGGCTCTACGCCAATTGATTTTGCATATAGCATCCATACGGCAGTCGGAAACAAACTGATTGGTGCACGCGTCAATGGACGTCAGGTGCCGATTGAGACAGAGCTTCACAATGGCGACCGTGTTGAGATCATTACGTCCCAGAATTCGAAGGGACCAAGTATGGACTGGCTGTCTGTAGTCAAGAGTTCGCAGGCGAAGACAAAGATCAACCAGTGGTTCCGTCAGGAGAATAAGACGGACAATATCCAGCGCGGGAAAGATGCCATTGCTGCATATTGTAAGACAAAGGGAATTGTGTTATCGAACCTTTTACAACCGGAGCTGCAGGAAAAGGTGATGAAAAAATACAACTTCCTGACCTGGGATGCCGTGCTTGCTTCCATCGGTCATGGCGGCTTAAAGGAAGGTCAGGTCGTCAATCGACTGCTTGAGGAATATAAGAAGGAAGAAGCAAAGAAGGTTACAGAGGAGCAGATCGTCGATAAGATCAATGCACCGGGCAGAGGCGAGAGCCACAAGCATGCCAAAGGTGGTATCGTGGTCAAAGGCATGGACGATGTTGCAGTGCGTTTCTCCCGTTGCTGTGCTCCGGTACCGGGTGATGAGATCGTCGGATATATCACGCGTGGACGTGGTGTATCGATCCATCGTACGGATTGTGTGAATGTGCTCTGTATGGATGAGTTCGACCGGAAGCGTCTGATCGAGGCGGAGTGGTCGGAAGACCTGCTGCAGAATCAGAAGATGTATATGACGGAGATTAACATCTACGCGAATGACAGCAAGGGTCTGGTGTTCTCGCTGTCGAAGATCTTCAACGAGGAGAATATCAATCTGACAGGTATGAATGTGCGTGTCAACAAGCAGGGCAAGGCGACGGTTTCCGTGAAGTTTGAGATCCGCTCGAAGGAGCAGCTCAACAAGATGATTGCGAAGATACGGAATGTGGAAGGGATCATCGATATCGAGCGGACGACTGGTTAACGAATCCACGTGTTTCGTGGATATGTCGTATTGGATTCGGGTAATATGTGGAAGAGTTGAACACAACTACGCAATTCCATGCAGACGCGCTCTCGGGTATCACCACATCGCTTTGCTCTGTGGTAAGTTGTCGGGCGCATCCTAAATATGAATCTACGATTCATATGCGCCCTCCGCGCTCGGTTCAGCACGCAGTGGTACTAAATTCGCGACAAAGAGCAGTCGCTCATTAAGTGCCAGCGTGCTTCAACGGTCTGCATATGAATTGGTAGATTGTGTCCAACTCTATCTACAGATTGTGGTAGATGCAGTAATTTGTGAATATATATGCCATGTTAATCGTTACTGTATAAATATGTTTGAAACTTAGAAGTTCTTGATGTTCTGAGAATATTCAGCAATGTTTGAACACGATGTTCAAACAAGCCGCCACTGAGCCATGGATG
>ERZ1026947.299-NODE-299-length-34331-cov-7.284251_pt1 | contig 34331 bp, 50 predicted proteins | sample MGYA00519568_ERZ1026947 | MGnify/ENA primary metagenome ERZ1026947 (study PRJEB26926, sample SAMN06164744) | human gut metagenome | biome: ENVO:00009003; feature: ENVO:2100002; material: ENVO:00002003 | host: Homo sapiens | place: USA | collected 2012 ...
AGACAGATATAGAACCGTTTTTTATTTGAAAAAATAAAATACAATCTAATCATGGAGCATATATTAAATGAAAATATTAGTCTGGCAGATAAGAACAGCAAAACGGATCACATTAGTAGAACTGGCAAAGCGGTCTGGCATCGGAAAGTCTACGATCAACAATATTGAAAACGAAAAAGTATCTCCGACATTGATGCAACTGGAATCGCTGGCGGCAGCTCTTGAGGTCCATATAACTGATCTGTTCGAATCTGATTGGAAATAATTTCCACAATTATGGAAATATCGCTAATTGTTTCATGCATTCCCCCGAAATATGCTACTATACCAGAGAGGAGGTGGGGACTCTATGAATTACAAAAGAGCAATCCTCGACATGTTGGGGAAGATACACGACGATAAAATCCTGAAGCGGATTTATAACTTTGTTCGGTATCTGTACATCGGAGCTGGCAAATAGCCAGCTCTTTTTAATCCTCTTTGTTCTGGTTTTCATAAAATGAAGATATGTTTTTCAAGATTCTTTCCAAAGCATGAATATCTTCATCGCTCATATCTATCATCATCTTAAATAAGTTTTTACGACTTTCATCCTGACCAAACATGATCTGATCAATACGTGCCTGAAAATCATCATCGGTAGCGACGAACATTTCACCTTCTCCAGTAGTCAGCCACATGTAATCAACATTGAATTCACGACAAATTGCTTTTGTCATTTGTTCAGTTAAATTTCTGTTTCCTTTTTCTATATTGGAGATAGCTACTTTTGTAACACCTAATCGATCACCGAATTTCTCGAGAGTAAGTCCAAGAGAAGTACGTATTTGTTTTATTCTTTCTCCTTGTTCCATATCAAATACCTCCTTGTTTTCATTAGAATACCACCTTTAAGAATGAATTGCAATAGAAAAAGTAATCAGAGATAACAAAAAAGTGTTGACAAAGTAATCTATGATACCTATAATGTAATCAAAGATAACAAGGAGGTGAACAGAGTGACAAGAGACGAGAAAAAGACAAACATTGAAAACATGGCAGAATCTGTGATGTCTGTAAAGAATCCCGCGGAGCAGTCCATGATGTTCATGGCGATGTCGGCATATGCGGAAGGCAAGGCAGCAGGCAAAGCGGAAGAGCGTCAGCGTTACAAGAAGGAAGCAGGGTAAAGGGAAGGAGGCATGAATATGGAAGTACCCAATAGGGCAGCAGGACAAAGGAAGAGAGGAGGTGCGAGATGCTATTCATACTTAATGGTTTGAAATATGACACGAAGAAGATGGAAAAGGTAGCAGATGTTAAGAAATGGTATCAATGCAACAACATATTTACTCGGTCGTTATATCCTGGACTAGAAGTTGGAAGCACAGATGATTGCGAATTATGGAAAAGCAAAAAAGGAAATTGGCTGTTGACAAGAGAAAAAGATTACGGAGTCCATCGTGGTGAAGCAATCGAAGAGGAAGAAGCGAAGAAGCTTCTGATGCATTATGCAGTAGATAAATACGAAAAAGAATTCGGGAAAATTCCGGATGCATAGCAGGACAAAGGAAGAGAGGAGGCGAGAATATGGAAGTACCTATGATCCGATGGAGCAGGGGAGCAGATCCGACGAAGTGCACAAAGATAGTCGTTGTAGCTCCCAAGGACGAAATGGAGCCAGTAAACAAAGCAATATCCCAGACAATGAGTAGATTGAAGAAGCTGGGATATTGCAAGAATGGATATGAAATTATTAATGGAGAAAAACCTGCCAATGATTAAAAAGGATATTCGATAGCATCAATTTGATCATCAACAGATTCGTCTTCATTTATGGCAGAAATACAAAGCGTATCTGGTGCGGAGCCATCTTCGCCGATTTCGGAGATTTCAAGGTATTTGAAACCTTGCTTTGAATAGTCCTGAATACATCCAAGGACTTCTGAAAGTTTGTAATAAGCCATAAGTATAATACCTCCTGATTTTACTCGGCTCTGGAGGGAGCCTGTAAGAAAAGTATAGGGGTGGATGTGTAAATGGTCAATAGGGAAACACGTAGGAAGCAGGACAAAGGGAAGGAGGCAAGAAAGATGATGAAGAATGAATTTGAGAATCTGATACATGGATCCTTAACGGATGAGGAGTACGAGCTGATCGAGACCGTATACATGTGGCATCCGGCAATTCGAAATACATCTGGGAAGGAAGAAGTAGCAGAGCTGTATAAGAGCTTTGGACTCATAATCTTCAAAGATATGTTCCGGAGAGCAATGAAGCTAAAGGAGATAGATGAGGAGATTCGATCGCTTAATCGGGCGAAAGACAGCTTGGTTGCGGAACGGGAACGATTGAAGAAGGGAGCGTGATGGGATATGGATATTCGGGAGATACTTGGAATATCCGAGATGTACGAATTTATTAGATACCTAAAAGATATCATTTTTGATAAGCAGAGAAGAGAAGAATACTTCAATAAGATTATTAAGGATATTGATTTGAGTACAGATTTCATCAGAGATGTGTTTCAGGCAGAGGCAGCCCAGCGAAAGCAGATGAAACAGGACTATACGCCGGATTGTATTTGTAAATTATTTTATGAGCTTTCGACGACACCGGCAGCGGTACTTGATGAATGCGCAGGAACTGGAAGCCTTGCAATATCTTATATTGCAAATGGTGTAAAGAATGTGATCTGCATTGAAAAAAGCGAAACGGTATTTCCACTTCTTTTGTTCAATATGAGCATTAGAAACGTAACAGGATGGGTAATAAAAGAGGATATAACAACACGCGAGTTGCTTGAAGCATACCGGCTTGAAGCCGGAACGCGATACAGTGACATTGCAAAGCTGGAACCAAACATCGGACGTATCCAGACAATCATATCGAACCCGCCATATTCATTGCCATGGAGTGGCGTTGGGGACTGGAGGTTTCGAAAATATGCAGTACCACCAAAAAGCAAGGGCGATTATCTGTTCATAATCGATATATTGACAAGGCTGAAGGAGGGTGGGGAAGCGTTTGTACTACTTCCACATGGAGTGCTTTTTCGAGGAAATCAAGAACTGGCAATCAGAAGATCATTGATCGAAAAAAGATATATTCATGGGATTATTGGTCTTCCAGACAATATGTTCCTGAATACAAGCATACCAACTGTGATGATCTGTCTGAAAAAAGCAGATACCGAGAGTGTGTACATAATGGATGCAACGAAATATGCAACAAAGAAGGCGAAGGTCAACGAATTAGACGGAGAAGCAGTACACGAGATTGCAAGGAATTACAAAAATCGTATCGAAAAAGTAAAAACATCCAGGTTGGTGTCAATCGAAGAGATTCAGGCAAATCAATATAACTTGAATATACCGCGTTATATCGATACTACGGAGCCTGAAGAACAGGTGGATATAAGAAAGCTGACAGCCCAGATGCAAGAAACAGATGAGGAAATAAAGAAGACAGAGCGGGAATTGGCGGGAATGATGCGACAACTCGTTGGAGATGGTTATCAGAGCGATATCGCGGAGGTATTGAAGCTATGGAGCTGACTAAATACAAACATGTAAGAATCAAAGATATATGCATATGGGAAAGGGCAAAGAAAGCAAAGATATATCCGGAAGGAAGCTTCTGCGTGCAGGTATCGGCAACAAAAGGTCAGATGGAGTATCTGAACGAAGAGAAAGAGGTTGAATCAAAATACTGTGTCTTTCAAGTTGTGTCAAATAAGTATTTACCGGCATATGTGTACATGATCTTCAAGATGAATTTGCCGGAATATCTTAGGAGAACACAGACAGGACTCAATATTGTACCAGAGATTTTTAATGAGTATGAGATTGACCTGCATACGAATATAGATACGCAGCATGAGCTTGTCAATACGATGCGATGTATCGATACAAGAATCCAAGAGGAAGAAAGACAGGTGAAAGCGATTCAGGAATTAAAGAAATATCATTTACAAAAAATGTTTCCGGATATGAATCGGTAACAGAATGTAACCAGTTGAGTCGGTGACATCTTGTCACCAACTGAAGAAAGGAAGTGAGGAGCATGGAGATAACATCGATCAAGTACATCAGCGCATCGCCTTACGTGACTAAGGCACAGATCATGAAGTCACTGGATATATCGGCGAGGACGGTATCGAACCGGCTTGCAGAGATCGACGAGTATGTGCAACGTGGAAGATACGGGAACTACACAATTTTGGACGGCTGCGGGGTGACGTATGTCAACTATTTGGCGTTTGTAGATTTCCTTCGATATCGCAAGGATCTAAAAGCAGGACGTAAGGTGCCGCCGTTCAATCCAACATCGGTCGCACGGCAGATCGGATGGGGTAACCTGCAGGCGGAATATCAGTAAAGAGAGGACGAGAGAATGAGCAACGATATGATTTTTGCTACATACAAAATGGCTACGATCGCGATGGTGGAAGGTGCTGTACTGCTTTGGATGGGGATGATATATGGCTTCTGGATCATGGTAGCCGGAACAATCTGGCAGCAGCTGATTGAATTAGCAAACGAGGAAGATGAGGAGGAAGAAGATGAGACTGAAAGACGAGAAACTGAAGCGCCCGGCAAAGCCGACGCGAAAACAAAAGGAAATCATGGCCAAAAACGGCTTGCGGTGGGAAAACTGGAACGTGGAAGCAGACTGCGCAGATCACATCATCGTGAAGAGCAAGACGTCAGACAGAAGAAGGGTGGCGTACAAGTGACGAAGATGGATGAGATCATGCACAAGGCATATATGAGTGCAAAGAGCTTCGCAGGATTGGAGCCACCGGCAGGATGCCTGTACATAGGCAGCAGGATCGCGAATGGCGACCGGTATCGGTACTGGGTGGCGGAAGATGGCACCTATTATCAGGAGTCGACCGGAGAAGCTGCACTGAAAAGAAAAAGAGCCGGCTGAAAACCGGCTCAGGTGTAATACCTCGAATCTGAACAATTTGAGTGTATCACACCAAGCTTATATCGTCAAGAAAAGCGGGATAAAAGCTCGCTTTGAGACAGTATTAGCATATTAAAGTTAGGGACAAGGATACACTTTCGATGGCATACAGAAAACATACATACTATTTCCAAAATTCCATAGAGCATGCATATAAGTTCGCAGGGCATACAGGAGCAAAAGGCGAGCACCGGGCGAAAAGGAAGAAACCGACACCGGAACAGGTGAAGCGGCAGAATCAGATCAATAAAGAGAACAAATATAGACATTTGCTGAAAGCGAACTTCCTACCCGGCGATTGCTGGATCACATTGAAGTATCCGGCAGGTACGCGAAAAAGCATGGATGCCGTCAAGCAGGATTTGGCACTGTTTGATAAGCGCATGCGGAGAGATTATGCAGCACACGGCGAGAAGTGGAAGTGGATCAGGCGCGTAGAAATTGGCAAGCGCGGTGGTATCCATATCCACCTGATCTGCAACCGAATATGGAACACGGAGCTGCTAATAGCAAAGAACTGGCCGGGATTGTCACATCATAGTGAACCGGTCCGTGATGAGGAAGGATTCGGACAGCTTGCATCATATCTGTGCAAACCGCTTCCGGAAGAACTTGAGCAGACAAGCATATTTGACCCGGAAGAGATCAAGCGCGCATCCAGTCTTTCTTCAAGCAGAAACTTAGTACGTCCGGAACCGGAGAAGAAAGCATATGTCCGGCGGACAATGAAGAAGATCATCACGGATGGACCGGTAGCCCGTCCGGGGTATTACATAGATAAAAAATCAATTCGAATTGGCATAAATCAGGTAACAGGGTACAGCTATGTCTATTACACGGAAGTAAAGATACAGCAGACCAAGAGAGAGATACGAGCGCCGGGCGACGAGTTGCACCGGTGCAACGAAAGGAAGAGACGAAAATGCAGGAAGTGAGGATATATATTGAGACTTCGACGATTGCACCGCGTGCCACGAAAGCCGACGGCATGTATGTGATGGAAGCATACGAAGATGGAAAACAGATGCTATACAAAGGCGAGCCTGTGATCGTGTATGAAGTCATGCATTTTGAACATTGCAATACAAACATTATCACGTTGACGTTGCTCATTGCAGCGTTGGAGCGTATGCAAAAAGGATGTACTGTGCATATTCACACACGCACGGAACATGTCTTCTGGACACTCAAAAATGACTGGCTGACCGGTTGGAAGAAAACCGGTTGGAAGTCTGCGAGAGGTGCTGCAATCAAGAATGCGGAGATGTGGGAAAAAGTCGAGTATTTACTCAATAAAAATGATAGTTGGACAGTATCCGAGGACACACATGAGTGGAAGGCTTGGATGCAGGAGAAGATGAAGAATGGAGGCATGAAAGATGTGGGATAAATTTGGAGAGTTGGACAGTGCTGAAGAGATTAATCGCCTTGCGGCAGCAGAACTGCAGGAGGGCGACGTCGACGCACTCAAAGCACTTGCGGAAGAAAACGGACTGGATAAAGACGATATAAAGGATTATATCGATGGGCTGATTGATACATTGACTACGCCGGAGCTGGCAGCGGTCGGGAAGCTGGATGTGGAAATGGGGCATTTAGGTGTTAAAGGCATCCTTAAAGATTGGGTGGACGAGCTGAAAGCGGAGATCATGAGAGACAGGGAGTTTGCCATAGCGGTACGACGGAAAGGGAAGAGCCTTGCGGGATATATTGCATTAACGGCCGAGACAGGATATACAAATCGTGCGGTGGTGCACAAGGAAATCGTGGCTAAGACTACAACAATTAAAAACATGATCGGATCGCATGAGTTTTCTATCGGGATCCCGACGCGGACGGAGAGAAAGAAGTTGATGCATATGTACTATGAGGGAGGTGTTGACTGATGATGGCATTCAAAGGATTCACACCTGATCTGAAGAGTGTAATGGGTGATGGAAAGAAAGAGACATGTCACTTTGTACCAGGAGAGACAAAGAAGGTTGAAAAGAGTCAGACGGCAAGTTTTGGTTTCCATTGTTGCGAGTATCCACCAGCCTGCTTGAGATACTATAGTTGGCCGAAGAGCCGGTTCTTTCGTGTGGAAGCAACGGGAGATATTGACGAAGATGATCAGAACCGGATTGCATCGACAGAGATCACATTAGTGCAGGAGCTTGATGCACAACTGTTTGCATACTATACGATGAGATATATCATCATGCATCCGCGTCGGTATGATTGGAAAGTAACAGAAGAAGGCGTAACAGTGAAGTTGGATGAGGCGGAAGCATTTGCAGCAGAACATATTGCTATTGCAAGAGGCAGCAGTCCGCGTGTTAGAGGTACAGAGGGAAGCGCACTTGGCTTGCTTGTAGAAAACAAAAAAGGCATCGTGGCATCAAAACTGATATTGGTAACGAAAGAACTTGCTGGAAAATGGATAATGATTGATAAGGATAGACAACTGCATATGGAGGACTGAGCATGATTAGGAAAGCGATAGAAAAAGAGACAGTACCGGCATGCACAAAGAAAAAGGGATACTGGACAATATTACAGGTTGTGAAAGAGATTGCTGTGTTGAATATCTTCAAGGATGGGGTATTGAAGGCTCGACATTGTTTTAACCCGAAGAATTATGAACATGAGACATTGCATGCAGATACAGGCGTGTGGCATGTCGAGAAGGTAACAGCTGCTTATAACGGTGAAAATGGTGGAGCATACGGATATTGGGGATATATAGATAATACAAGCATGTCAAACAAAGATAGAGAGGAACTTGACAAGATCCTTAAGGCAGCGGGCGGCAGGGGATATTACAAAAAGGATGTAATTGACCAAATTTACTACATGGAGCAGGAGCGTGACAGAGATCTGCGGCAATCAAAAGAAGATAGGAGGTTGCAACGTGTACAGGATCTTATGAATCAGGTACCAGAAGAACCATCGGATCTGCTGAAATGGGTAGATGAAAGAGCAACAGGCGGAGAAAACTGGTGCTTGAAAAATAGAGAGACTAAGAAGTGGTCGTGCAGTGCTTGTGGGAAGGAATTTGATTTGAAAGAGAAGCCACGAAACAATGACATGATCACATGTCCGGAATGCGGCAGTAAGATTAAGTATTTATCGCGAAAAAAGAAGATTGAGAAGCATGTGCATTTTTGCCTGATTCAACCGATGGGTAAAGAAATTGGAGTTGCAAGGCATTATCAAGCAGAAATCTACTTTTATCCGGGTAACGGATGGAGAAAAGCAATAGGTGTGGATGAAGATATTCGAATTATTTTGTATAAACGATCACCAGAGGATATTGATATTACGAAGCCCTCAAAGAAGAAAACGGTTGATATTTACTACAAACAATGGAACAACAGATACTTTGACAACAAGGGAAACCCGACGAATCGAAGGGAATATACAGGATTTTTATATGATGGCGGAATTGAAGAGGCATTCAAAGACACCGAATATGAATGCTGGAGCAGACTGTTCACGCAGATGGCGGCAGCAGGGATCCAGTGCAACTGGAACAACATGATGGTAACAAAGAAAAGTAGATATGAAGAAATTGCAGAGATGCTGTTTCGCGGAAGATTCTACAATATGCTTACAGAATCAAGCGAGAATATTTCTCTTTGGAGTTCAAGCTATTATGGAAATTTGTACTTGAACGGAAATACTATTGAAGAGGTATTCGGAATCACAGACAGACAGAAAATCAACAGAATACGCGATTGCGATGGCGACGAGCTTGTAATGGAGTGGATGCGCTACAGTGACCGAACCGGAGAGAAAATCAGTGAAAATGCTTTAGAAAGGGTAAGGCGAGAGAATATCAATCCGGATGATCTTGGATGCATGCTTGATTATATGTCGCTTGAGCAGTCACTTAATTACTTAGAACGGCAGAAAAAAGAGTCATATCCGGGAAAGAGTCTGAAGGTGATAATGAGTCAGTATATTGATTACATACAGATGTGCAAGAAACTTGGGAAGAAAACGGAGGATGCATTGATCTATAAGCCGAGAGAGTTGAAGCGTCGCCATGACGAAGCGGTGAAAGAGATAGAGATACTTGGAGCGGAGCTGGATGCAAAGAACTATTCAGAAAAGTATCCGGAAGCAGAAGAAGTATTGAAGGAAATCAAAGACAAATTCGAATATGCCGGGGAGCAATACTTTATTACTGTGCCTGTGAAAATTTATGACATTGTGCGCGAGGGACAAAACCTTCATCACTGTGTTAGTTCTTCGAACCGGTATTTTGACAGGATTGCACAGCACGAAACATATATATGCTTCCTTCGGAAGGTCGAAGAGCCCGACGTGTCTTTCTACACGATTGAGGTTGAACCAGGGGGCACAATCAGACAGCACAGGGGTGCATATGATGAAGAACCGGAGCTGGAAAAAGTGAAACCATTTCTGAGAGTGTGGCAGAAGGAAATCAGAAAACGGATGAGCAAGGAAGACCATGCACGTGCGAAGCAATCAAAGATTCTTAGAGAAGCAAATATCAAGGAACTGCAGGAAAAGAATAATACAAAAGTATTAAAGGGACTTGAGGAAGATTTAATGGAGGCGGTGTAAATGTTGGAATTAACAGAAAGAACAAATGAGTATTCGCAAGAGTATCTCACATTTAAGAAAGAACTTGATACGGAACTGAATAAGGCAGCAGATGGGTTTGTCAAAATAGGTTATCTGCTCCGGCAGGCGGAAGAATCGAATGTCTTGGAAACAAGCGGCTACAGAAATGTGGCGGAGTTTGCGGCAGCGGAGTACGGGCTGTCAAAGGACGTCGTATCAAGATATATCAATATCAACAAGCGCTACAGCGAGGGCGGATTTTCGCCCGTCCTTGCTGAAAGATATCATGGGTTCGGCATGGCAAAGCTTGCCGAGATGCTGACACTCCCGCAGGCGATTGTAGATACAATTCCGGAAGAATTATCAAAGACGGAAATACGGGAGATCAAGAAGGAGTTCGATGCAGAGCAGGGCGTGACAGATATCGAGATTGCGATTGAGGCAGCAGGACAGCCAGAGGAACAAAGAGAAGATACGTTGCTGACGCAGGTAGTCAGAGCATGGCTGCATGATATACCGGACGACTTCCGGCGATTATCGAGCGTGATTTATCCGGATTATGATATCGACGCACTGATGGACATCATTGCGCCGGACGAGACGAGAGTGATCATCGTGCGAGTCCCGGGCGTTGGAAGGCTGATGATGACATGCTCGATTTCGGCAAGTATCAAGATCGTCAATATGCGTACCGGAGAAAATCGGCATATCGGCTGGGAAGACCTGTGCAGCGCCGCATCTGCAATCTGTGCGCGCAGATATCCGGATGAGAGGATCGAAGATGTCTGGGCGAGGACATATGATGATCCGTATCCGGAAGAGAAGAAAGAAGAACCGAAGCCGGAGCCGAGGAAGGAAGTGAAAAACGAAGAGAAGAAGCCTGCGAAGCGGAAGGAAAGTAAAGTTACGGTTGCAAAGCCGGTGAAGAAGGAAGAACCGAAGAAGCAGTATGAAAAGCCTGTGATCGTCGAGATGCCTCATGATCCGGAGGTGCTGGAAAGAGATGCAGAAGAAGTGAAGAATGCAGCGGAAGCTGATCCGAAGGAAAGCGCAAATCAGAAAGAAGGTACCGAAGAACAGGAAGCATATGCTCCAGCTCCAGCGGGGTATTGGGGATATACAGACAATTCCGAATATGAAGCGACACTGGAAGAGCTTCAGGATGACATGAAAGATCTGCATAAATATTTTGAGCAAAAAGACTACAGTATGGCAAAGAAGACGGCAGAGGTTATCAAAGATGAAATCAATAGCCTGTTGAAAATTATGGAGAAGCATAATGGATAAGAGACGTAAAAAGCAGATATTGCAGTATGAACGCGGAAACTGTGACGGGTGCAAATACAGAACAGTTATAGGAAATAGTTATGGAACATGTGATTATTATGTTCAAACAAAGAAGCATACAAGAAAAGACCGGCAGGGTAATTGCAAAGAGAATACGAGTAAGAAAGAGGTAAAGCGATGACAAATAAAGGAACATGCAGATATTGCAAGAATATTGTATTTTTTGATGATCCGGTTGACGATGATGAGTCGGAAGAAAAGGCAGTTACAATGTGTGACTGCAAAGGTGCACGGATATGGCAGTGGGCAAAAGAACGGCAGAAAAGAGCAAAGGACAACATTGAGCTTGCAATTCACGAGACGGACGAAAAGGTGTGTGAATATCTGAAACAGTGCGTTGAGTTGGTTGATCAGAGAACAATCGCAAAGATAACAGTTGATAACGGTCGAGGTGTTAAGGTTACAATCAGCAAGACAAATAAGGACACAATCAAGGTAACGAAAAAAGTAAGTAAGGATGTGGTGTACGATGAGTAGATCTATCATGCAGAACAAAGATGGATGATGTAGCATCGAAATGGAGGATATGAGCATGTACATAGAAGAAATAACAGAGCAGACGGTTATTCCGAATCTGATGGATGATGAGAACGTCTGCATGATTAAGAAAAATTATTCCGGCAAGCTGGAGATCAGTGAGCTTGCCACGTTCAAGATCTCGCAGATTAAGAAGTATATGGAACGTAAAGATGTTGCATTTGTTATCGTAAAGGAAGATGAAAAGGGAGATGTGAATCATGAGTAAATCTATTATGCAGAACAAAGACGGATGCTGTTACATGTGCGATCTGCTCGGGACAAGGCAGCAGGGCTATACGATTGAAGAGCATCATTGCTTTGGAGGACCAAACCGAAAACTGTCCGAAAAATATGGACTGAAGGTTTATCTTTGCCCGGAGCATCACCGAACGGGACCGGATGCGGTACACCAGAACAGCGACTATATGCAGATCATACATGAAGCTGCACAGAAAGCTTTTGAGGAACGCTATCCAGATAAGAACTTCCGCGAAATCTTCGGAAAGAATTACTTGTAAAGCAAAGTAAATACTAGATAAAGATGCACATTGAAAAGTGAATACTGGTCAGAAATTTTTCATCTTTTTAATAAAAAGTATTGACATACGGTGCACCGTATGATATTATAATACTTGTAAGGAGGTGAATGAGAAAATGGCTAAGAAGAAAAAGAAAAAGAAAAAGCCCAAACTTGAAAAGGTTGCAATCGTGACAGGCATTCTGCAAGGTATAGCGACCATTGTATGCTTGATATACGAAACCTTCTTCAAGTAAGGGCACAGGCGGTGGGAATCTCCCACCCACCGCTTGATTTTATTCTAAGCCATTTTTGGAAATATGTCTATAAGAAAAGTATTAACAATTATTAGCACCTGTTCGGCGGCGGTTCTTGTGCACTACGCAATCAGAAAAGGAATGGATGCGGCAATAGCAATAGCACTTGTATTGAGCGTAGCATCAATTGGATTAAATATATATTGCGAGGTGCACGATGGAAGAAAAGAAGATTAGACCGCAGGACAAGTGGAATGCAAAAGCTGGCTTGATAAGCAAATCATATAAGCTGAAGCGAGAGCTGGTAGAGGCATTTGCAGATGCATGTGAGAAGGCTGGAGTAAGTCAAGCCGGACAGCTTAGCATGATGATGAGAGAATTCATCGAGAAAAACAAGTAAATACTAGAAAAGGAGAGGTACTGACCAGTATTCATTGGTTGGTACCTTTTTTATTTTGGCACTAAGAAAATATATCATAAATCTAAAGAAGGAAGGGGGTGAGAATCCGGGGAACCGGATACTATGGCAGAACTGTTAATTGAGATTGATGAAAGATACAAGGATGCGCACGGCAATCCAAGAGTGCTTGCAGTATGTCCGTGTTGCCGCGAAAGGAAGTGGTATCTGGGAAATAAGGGAGAGATTCTTGATCAGATGCGATGGAGCAGCGTGCACTATTGCGACAACTGCGGTACAAAGCTGGATTGGAAAGCTGAGCAAAAGACAGAAACACAGAAGATACGGGAGCAGGCACTGTTAGAGTTCCTCAATGAATATTACAAAGACAGTGGAGGCAGCAGGAGCGAAAGCTATATTATAGCGTATCGGACGGCGCGACGCCTGTTGGATGCGTGGAACAAAGAAGAACAGCAGCATATAAATGCAAGAGTATATGATCGGAGGATATAGAGATGGCAAAGGTATATATTGGAGTAGGACATGGTGGGAGCGATCCAGGAGCAGTGAAGTATCTGGTAGAAAAAGATATTGATCTGCAGATGGCAAAGGGATGCCGCGATTACTTGAAAGAGCATGGAGTAGAAGTATTGATTAGCAGGAACGGAGACATTGATAGTTCAATCAATGAAAAAACAACAATGTGTAACCATTGGGACGCAGATCTGGCGCTTGACATACACAACAACGCAGGCGGCGGAGAAGGCTTCGAAGTATGGCACAGTGTGAATGGCGGCAAAGGAAAGGTGCTTGCACAGAACATAGAGAAAGAAGTTGTGAAGATCGGGCAGAAAAGCCGTGGCTTAAAGACAAAAAAGAACGCTTACGGAAGCGATTATTTTGGCTTTATTAGACAGACGAAATGCCCGGCGATTATCTGCGAGGGTGTATTTGTAGACAATAAAGCTGATGCGGAAAAAGCGGATACAGAAGAGAAGTGCCGGGCGTTTGGTGTAGCATATGCGAAAGGAATCCTTGCAACGCTTGGTATGAATACAGAACAGAGTGCAAACGGAGAAACAAAGACACCGGAGCAGGCAGTGGTCCAACCGGAGCAGACACAGGCGGATACATATAAGGTTAAGGTCACAGCATCGGCGCTGAATATCCGTAATGATGCGGGTACAGCAAATGCAGTAACCGGAGTAATCCGGGACAATGGTGTATATACGATCGTGGCGGAAAAGATAGTATCCGGAGAGAAATGGGGAAAGCTGAAAAGCGGTGCAGGCTGGATATGTCTGGAGTACACGAAGAAGGTATAAAGGAGCGTGAGCAAGGTGAGACAAAGAAACTCGGTTGCAAGCTACAACATCGGGAAGCATAGATTCTTGGAATTGTACCACTACTGTATGCAGTACCCGGATTGGATAAAAGAGATTAGAGAACTGCGCGGACTACGATCGCATGAAACCGGAGCAACAGGAAATGGATTATCAAACCCGACCGCAAGTGCAGCTATCAAGGCAGCAGAACTAAGCAAGCGTTGCAAGCTGATTGAAGATACGGCAGTGGAAGCAAACAAGGAAATTGCGCAGTACATATTGGCAGGAGTAACAGATACAGAGTGTACATATATGGTGCTTGAGGCGCGAGGGATGCCAGCGTCGCGTGCATTATACTATCGAAGTCGGCGAAAGTTCTACTATCTGTTATCTAAGAAAGTGAGGTGAGAAGATATGAAAACGGAGGATGAGATCATTAAGGAGTATATTGATTACTTTAACGAAAAGGAATTTGTAGAGAGCCTGACGTTGCAAGATCAGATGCTTTATAGACTTGCATTAAGAGAGACGTATTCATACTTGTTTTTTAAGCTATACGTAAGAGTGAGAGAATTCTTCAGAAGTTTTAAGAAAAAATGAAAGTGGAGTACTCGGGGGACAAATTAAGTGATATTATGATAGCATGAGATAGTTGAGAGAAACGGAGAACAGCAGTTGTATGGGAGCCATATAGCTGCTGTTTTGCGTTGGAAAGGAGAGAAGATGAAACAGACGATATGTACAGCAGTAGGAATGATTGGATCTGCGATTGTTTCGGCATTTGGTGGATGGGATGCGGGAACCGTAACTTTGCTCATATTCATGGCGATTGATTATGTATCCGGTTTGGTTGTAGCGGGAGTGTTCCACAAAAGCAACAAGACAGATACCGGAAGCCTGGAGAGCAAAGCAGGATGGAAAGGCTTATGCAGAAAGTGCATGACACTTGTGTTCGTGATCGTGGCATACAGATTAGATCTTGTGATTGGAACGAATTATATCCGCGACGCGGTTGTGATTGCATTTATCGCAAATGAAACGATATCACTGGTAGAAAACGCAGGACTTATGGGCGTAAAGCTCCCGGCAGTGATCACGAAAGCCATCGACATCCTGCAGAAGAAATCAGAGGATAAATCCAATGATGTATAACGACAAACTGATGTATAACGACAAACGATGGAAGAAGAAACGTGCAGTGATCCTGCGACGAGATGCTTACCAGTGCCAAGAGTGTAAGCGATATGGCAAACGAAGATCAGGAGATCATGTGCATCATGTGTACCCAGTCGAACAGTATCCGGATGAGCGGTACAACGACTGCAACCTGATCACGCTATGCCAGAAGTGCCACAACCGCATGCATGATCGGGATTCACATGAGCTTACAGCGACAGGAAAACAGTTACAAATGCGTATGAAGAAGCGATATGGCAGCAGACTCCCCCCTCTCTAGCGTTTTTGGAGCGCCGGAGGATAGAACGGTGGGTGGACCCTTTTCCAAATACGCAAGAATTTTTAAGAAAGGGGGAAACCGGGTGAAAAAGACAGCATGGAAAAATCGAATAGTATCAGCAACCAAGGCGGTTGGCACGTATCGAGATGCATTCCTTCCGATGATCGATACGCTCGCAAATATACTTGCAGAGCGTGACAAAATCTATCAGGAATACGTTGAAAACGGTGCCAAACCTGTAGTTGCGCATACAAACAAAAACGGAAGTACCAACATGACAAAAAATCCATTGTTAGTGAGCTGGGGTGATATGAACACATCTGCACTTTCATACTGGAGAGATCTGGGGCTCACACCGGCAGGGCTGAAAAAAATAGATGAATCAGCAATCAAAGGAAAAAAGGTGTCTGCATTAGGAGACATCCTGCGGGACATTGGCGGCTAAATCATATAAGCAGGCGGCAATCCGCTACGCGAAAGATGTGGTCGCTGGAAAGATCATTGCCGGAAACAATGTACGAGAGTGCAAACGATTCCTGGACGATCTGGAACGTGATGATCTGGAGCTGCACACGAAAGAGCCGGATTTCGTGATCAATATCATTGAGCGGGTAATGGTTCACGTGAAGGGAGAGGACCTGCAAGGGCACTCTCTGCGGAACACTCCGTTGATACTGCAGCCGTGGCAGATATTTATCGTATATAACGTAATAGGCTTTTACTATAAAGGTACTCAGATCAGACGATACAAAGAGGCCTTTATTTTTATTCCGAGAAAGCAGGGTAAGACGCTGTTTGTGGCGGCGCTTGCGTTTGCACTTGGACTTCTGGAAAGGCGGTCGGGTGCAACAATCTATATTGTGGCCGCCGCCTTGAAGCAGGCGAAACAGAGCTTTGACGACATCCTGCATACATTGCGGTACCGTGGCATGATTAACGAGTTTAAGGTGCTGAATAACAATGCACAGCATTCCATCGAGTACACGTTTTACAACGAGGACGAAGAGCCGGAAGGTTCCTTGTACATCGAAGCACTCGCCAGCAATCCGGACACGCAGGACTCTTTTAACTGCAATATCGCAATCGCGGACGAAGTGCATGCATTCAAGCGTGCATCCCAGTACAACCGGTTCAAAGAAGCGATGGCTGCATACACGAACAAGCTGATGATCGGCATCACCACAGCAGGCGATAATATGAATTCCTTCTGCTATCGCCGGTTGGAATATGCCAACAAAGTGCTGGATGGCATCGTGAAGGATGATACATTGTTCTGCTTTGTATCCCGTGCGGATCAGGACGAGAAAGGAAATGTAGATTTTACGAATCCAATCCAACACGAAAAAGCAAATCCGGGATATGGTGTGACAATCCGGCCGGAAGCTATCCTGAACGATTCCATACAGGCGCAGAACGATCCGCAACAGCGGAAGGACTTTTTAAGTCGTCAGTTGAATGTATATACCACGGCGATGAAGGCATATTTCGACATCAAAGAGTTTAGGAATTCGGATAAGCAGTACAACTGGAGCATAGAGGAGCTGGCAAAACTCAAAATCGACTGGTACGGCGGTGCCGACCTGTCAAAGCTCCATGATCTTACTGCGGCAGCGCTGTTCGGACACTATAAAGGTGTGGATATCATTATCACGCATGCATTCTTCCCGGTTGTGGAAGCAGCAAGGAAAGCAGATGAAGACAACATACCGCTGTTTGGATGGCGGGACGATGGATGGCTGACAATGTGCAATACACCAACGGTCAATGTCGGTGACATTGTAAATTGGTTTAAGGAGATGCGGAGCAAGGGCTTCAAGATCAAGCAGGTTGGCCACGACAAGAAATTTGCACGTGAGTATTTTATCCAGATGAAGAAAGCAGGGTTCAAAATCATAGATCAGCCACAGTATTTCTATGTGAAGTCGGAAGGCTTCCGGCATATTGAGAAATCGGCGAAGGATGGCAAATTATATTACTGCCATTCGGATGCATACGAATACTGTGTGCAGAATGTACACGCCATTGAAAAGACAGACGATATGATCCAGTTTGAAAAGATAGAACCGACGGCACGTATTGACTTGTTCGATTCGAGCGTGTTTGCGTGCGTCAGATATTTGAATTCACTTGAAAAGAGTGAGAAATCAAAGAGCTGGTGGGGAGGTGAGAATGAAGATGAGTAAGAAAGAAAACGCCATCCAGCGGGCGCTAAAAAAGGCAGGAAGGAAGCGGTCAGCGGTGCTGATCGGAAGCAACGAAGCATATGATCTGTTATGCGGTGCCGGGTATACATCATTAGACCAGAATCCGGAGATTGTAGCCGCCTGCCGGAAGATTGCGGAAGTTATCGGAGCGATGACGATTCATATTATGCAGAACACCGAACGCGGCGACGAGCGTGTGATCAATGAGCTGTCGAGAAAGATTGACATCAATCCATGCAGCACCATGACACGGCAGACGTTCATAGAAGCGGTGGTGATGAACCTGCTCCTGTATGGCAAAGGCAATTCGGTTGTAAAGGTCTATACAGAGGACGGCTATCTCGCTGATATGGAGCCGGTGGCAGCAGGCAGAGTCACCTATCAGGGCGACTATAGAAATTACCGGATACTGATTGACGGCATCCCATACCAGCCGGATGATGTGCTGCATTTCGTCTATAATCCGGACAAGACATACATGTACCGGGGGCAGGGCGTGACAGCACAGCTTAAGGATGTTGCGGATAACCTGCGGCAGGCACAGGTCACTACAAACGCTTTTATGAAGAGCAAATGGAAGCCATCACTGATCATCAAGGTAGATGGCATGGTAGAAGAGTTTTCAAGCCCGAAGGGCAGAAAGAAGCTGATAGACGAGTATATGACATCCGGGGAAGCCGGAGCACCGTGGCTGATACCTGCGGAACAGTTTGAGATAAACCAGGTCAAGCCGCTTTCCTTATCCGATCTTGCAATTGCGGATAATGTGAAGCTGGATAAGCAGACAGTCGCGGCAATCCTTGGTGTTCCGTCGTTTGTACTGGGCGTTGGAGAGTACAAGCAGGATGAGTGGAATTATTTTGTCAAGACGAAAATAAAGACGATAGTCACAGGTCTACAGCAGGAGATGACACGAAAACTGATATACAGTCCGAATATGTACATCAAGTTCAATGTCCTGTCCGTGATGGATTGGGATCTGACAACGATAGCGTCCGTATTCGGTTCACTGTCAGACCGTGGATTTGTAACCGGTAACGAGGTCCGTGACAAGATAGGCATGTCACCAAAGGAAGGCTTGGATGAACTTAGAGTGCTTGAAAACTATATACCGTGGGACATGGCAGCAGCACAGAAAAAACTGGTACAGAAGGGAGAAAGTAATGAATAGACATATTCGACAGATACGATCTGTCGCATCGGAATTTAATACGAGAGAAGACGGCGAGGCACTTTCGATTGAAGGTTACTTCGCCGTTTTTAATAGCACCTATATTATTGCACCGGGTTACAGCGAAAGTGTCGAAAGTGGAGCATTTACTGAGACACTTTCAGATGATATCCGCGCGTTAATCAATCATGATACGAGCATGGTGCTTGGACGAACGAAAGCAGCAACACTGACACTACGACAGGATGAGCGTGGACTCTGGGGACATATAGACATCAATCCAGAAGATTCGGATGCAATGAACTTATATGCGAGAGTAAAGCGGCGTGATGTGGATCAATGCAGTTTTGGCTTTGATATTCTGGATGAAGAGACAGACGTTCGTGAGGATGGATCTGTTCACTGGAAAATCAAGAAAGTCAAGCTGTATGAAGTGTCAGTATGTACATTCCCTGCTTACGAAGAGACAAGTGTCAATGCGCGACAAAAGGATATCGACACCATCCGGGCGCGACAAAATGAGGTGTGGAAGCTTGACATGAAGAAAAAATTAAAAGGAGGAAGCGAATCATGTTAAAAGCAATTATGCTCAGAAAGAAGCTGAGCGAAGTCACAAAGAAGCTCACAGAGGCACGTGAGAAGGCAAAGGAGCTTGCAACACGTGAGAAGGAGCTTGAGGCAGCCATCGACGAAGCACAGACTGAGGAAGAGAAGGAGGCGGTCAATCAGGAAGTCGAACAGTACGAGAAGGACAAGGCGGAAAATGAGGAATCCGTCCGGAATCTGGAACAGGAAGTATCTGATACAGAGAAAGAGCTTGCTGATCTGGAGGAGAAACAGAGACAGGCTGCACCGGCAGCAGATACAACAAAGAGAGGAGAAGATACAGTGAAGACAATGACCACAAGAAAGAAGTTTTTTGGAATGAACAATCAGGAGCGTGATGCGTTCCTTGCGCGGGAGGACGTACATACCTTCCTGGAGCGTGTGCGTACACTTGGCACAGAAAACCGCTCAATTACCAATGCGGAGCTTACTATCCCGGATGTAATGCTGGAACTGCTCCGTGAGAATATCGAAGGATATTCAAAGCTCTATAAGTACGTCAACGTAAAGAGCGTACCGGGAAAGGCACGTCAGAACATCCAGGGCACCATCCCGGAGGGTGTATGGACAGAGATGTACGCCGCGCTGAACGAGCTTTCGCTTTCGTTCAACAATACAGAAGTAGACGGCTACAAGGTCGGCGGATATCTTGTAATCAACAATGCGGTACTGAAGGATTCCGATGTCAATCTTGCTGAGACGATCGTTACAGCACTTGGACAGGCGATTGGATTGGCACTCGATAAGGCAATCCTGTACGGAAAAGGTACAAAGATGCCGCTTGGTATCGTGACACGCCTTGCACAGGCAACAAAGCCGGAGAGCTACCCGGAAACTGCACGTACATGGGTTGATCTGTCATCAACAAATATCAAGTCGATTGCGGCTGCCAAGACCGGTGTAGAGCTCTTCAAGGAGATCATCAAAGCATCCGGTGCGGCAAAGGGTAAGTATTCGACCGGTACACGATTCTGGGCAATGAACGAGACGACGAAGACAACGCTTGTATCAGAGGCGCTTTCCTTCAATGCGGCCGGTGCTATTGCGACAGGCATGAACGACACCATGCCAATCATCTCCGGCACCATCGAGACACTTGATTTCATCCCGGACAATGTGATTGTCGGCGGTTATGGGGACCTCTATCTGCTTGCAGAGCGTGAGGGTACAAGCATCGCACAGTCCGAGCATGTGAAGTTCCTGGAAGATCAGACAGTATTCAAGGGTACCGCAAGATACGATGGTATCCCGTCAATCGCAGAGGGCTTTGTAGCAATCGGCATCTCCGGCACAAAACCGACAGCCGACATGACCTTTGCGGACGATACAGTAAATGCCAAGGTGGCAGCAGGAACAAAGGAATAAGAGGTAGCGTATGACAGATGCAGATAGATTGACGATGTTGAAGATTGACCTCGGCATATCGGCTGAGGTGTACGATCAGCGGCTGACACGGTATCTGCAGGCAGCACAGACGGAGATAGAGCGGGAGGGTATTACCTTCCCGCTGGAGACGCCTGTAGATGATGAGGAGCTGATCATAAGCTATGCCGCGTGGAAATGGCGGCAGCGGACAACCGGCGAGGGTATGCCGCGGATGCTCCGGTATGCGCTGAATAACCGCCTGTTGTCGCAGAAAGCGAGGACAGAAGATGGATGACGAAATCATATTGCTTGAAACGAAGACGGACCAGGATGATATCGGGAATACGATTATCACAGAGACGATCAAACATCCGGTGATATGCAAAGTACAGTCTGTTGATCGCCAGGAGTTCTTCAAAGCCGGGCAGGTCGGTATGAATCCGAAGTATCGCTTTGACACAGATAAGGTAAATTACAACCGCGAAGAGCTTGTGAAGTACAAAGACAAGGTATATGGGATCTATCGCACCTATGAGCGTACAGATTCCGATACGATCGAGCTTTATGCTGAAGAGAAAGCAGGGGTGACGTATGTCGAACAAGACGATTAAAATTGGACAGCTTGATATGGAATTACAATCGATTTTTTCGGCGTTTGAGCATCATGTGCACACTGCGGTTGATACGGCAGCGGAGAAAACAGCCGAGGAAGCTGTAAAGAAGCTGAAAAAGACCTCGCCCAAAAACAAGCGTGCAAAAAGAGGAAAAAAGTACAAAAATGGATGGAAATACAAGAAAACATCAGAAGGAATGACTGTGTATAACGAGCAGTACCAGCTGACACATCTTCTTGAGAACGGACATGACATCATCATCAATGGAGAGGTGCGAGGACACGCCGCTGCGCACGTGCATATTGCACCGGTGGAAGCCTGGGCGCAGGATGAGTTTCCGGAAGAATTCAAAAGGCAGGTGGAAAAAGGATGACGATTGCAGATGTAAAGAAAGTCTTGTCGGTACCGGGTGTGACTGTACACTATGACCATGCACCGGAAGGCACGAAAGTACCTTTTATCACGTACACATGCCATGCGGACAGCAATTTCTTTGCAGATGACAAGGTGTATCAGAAGATTAGCTCCATGCGTGCTGTGCTGTACAGCACGAAGAAGGATGAGAAGCTGGAGACGTTGATTGAAAGTGCCTTGGACGAAGCAGAGATCCCGTGGAGCATGACAGACGAGTTCGAGAACGAGCAGAAAGTATTTATGACCATATACGAAGCGGAGGTAATATAAAGATGGATAAAGAAAAAAATAAGATTAAGTTTGGACTGAAAAATACGCACTATGCGATTATCACAGAGACGGAACAGGAGGATGGAACAATCAAGAGTACATACAGTACGCCAAAGAAATGGCCGGGAGCAGTAAGTATGTCGCTTGATCCGTCCGGAGAATCCAACACGTTTTATGCGGATGATACTGCGTATGCCGAATTATCAAGCAATTCCGGCTATGAGGGAGATTTCGAATCTGCACTAGTACCGGAGGACGTAGAGATTGAGGTGATGGGACAGGAAGAAGTCGATGGTGTGCTTGTTGAATCTTCGACAGACGAACAGAAGTATATTGCTCTTTTGTTTGAGTTTTCAGGCGATAAAAAGGCACGCAGACATGTACTGTATCGTTGCTCACTGACACGACACTCCGTTGCGTCCCAGACCAAGGAAGACAGCACGGAGCCTGTGACAGAATCTGTGACAATTAAGGCTACACCACGTCCGGATGTCAACGTGATCAATGGCAAGGAAAAGAATCTGGTTAAAGCAACAACCGGATCCAATACAACAGATGGCGCGTATAAGAGCTGGTATACAAAAGTATGGGAGCCAACTGCATCAGAACAGGCAGCAGGTTAATATCAATTATGAAATGGGATGGTAGAAAATACCGTCCCATTTTTCTTGCAAAAATAAAAAGTTGCACCGGTGCAACAGAAAGGAACGAGGTATGAAATCAGTAATCAGAATCGGAAATAGAGAAGTAGCAGTGGAAAGTAATGCGGCAACCGGTATCCGGTACAAGCAGATTTTCAAGCGTGAACTACTAAAGGACCTTGCGAAGCTGGAGAACGTAGATGATATGGACAAGCTGGATGCGTTGGAATATACATCAAAACTTGCGTATGTGATGCATATGCAGAACCGGAAGGAAGTCAAGGAGGCATCTGAAGAGAGATATATTGACTGGATGGAGGAATTTGAGGAAGCGGACTTCCAGGATCCGACGACAACCATTTCCATCCTGAATGTATGGAACCGAAACATCACAACAACCAGCGATCTAAAAAAAAAGTTAAGCCAACAGCAAGGGAGATGAACACGAACATCTTTATGCTGCGGGCTTTTTCATTACATATATCGATGCAGGACTTGGAAGAGCTTGAGTATGGAGATGTGCTCGACATGATGATTGAGAGTAGCAATGACACATACAACTACCAACTCAAGGCGACGCAGGATGATTTTGATAAATTTGCAGCTATGTAGGAAGGAGGGAATCACGTGGATAAATTCAAGGGCATAACGATTAAAATTGATGGAGAAACTACTGGACTTACTAAAGCACTGAAAGAAACCAATTCAGAAATAAAAAGAACAAAAAGCAATCTGCGGGATGTTGAAAATGCACTAAAAATTGATCCTAAAAATGTTGAACTGCTGAAGGCAAAGCAGAATGCTCTGAATGAAGCAATCAAAGAAACAGAAAAAAAGCTGAAAATGGAGCAAGATGCGGCTAAAAATGCGAAAGAACAGCTTGATCTTGGAAACATCACACAGAGTGAATATGATGCGCTGCAGGCAGAGATTGTCAAGACAACAGATGAACTCTCGAATCTGAGAGACAAAGCAGAAAGTGCCAAGCAGGCTGTGTCTGATATGGAAGATCAAATGTCGGTTAAGATGCAGGCAGCGGGCGCACATATCAAGGAAGCTGGCAATAACATATCTGAGCTTGGAGAAAAGGTTACAGGTGTAGGAGATAAGGTATCGGCACTCGGCGGAAAGATGACAGCAACAATTACGATGCCGGTTGTGGCGGGAGGCACTGCGGCTGTCAAACAGGCGACCGATTATTCTTCCGCATTAGCGAAGTTGTCTACCATCGCAGATACAACCCAGACACCATTGGATGATCTGGACGCTTCAATCATGGCATTATCCGACAGTACCGGTATGGGTGCAGCGGAGATTGCAGAGGCATCATATCAGGCAATATCTGCCGGACAGTCAACCAAGGATGCCGTAAGCTTTGTTGAGCAGGCAAACGTGCTTGCAAGGGCAGGCTTTACAAGCATGTCAACCGCAACAGACACACTGACCACAGCGTTGAATGCATATGGACTGTCAGCAGATCAGGTATCAAGTGTGTCTGATAAGCTGATCACTACACAGAATCTTGGTAAAACGACTGTAGATGAACTGGGTGCGTCCATGGGTAAAGTTATTCCGACAGCGGCGATGTATGGTGTCAATTTGGACCAGTTAAGTGCGGCATATGTTACAACTACGAAAAATGGTATAGGTACAGCGGAAGCTACAACTTACATCAATGGTATGCTGAACGAACTTGGGAAATCCGGAAGCACGACATCAAACATCTTGAAAGAAAAGACGGGCAAGTCGTTTAGTGAGCTGATGAATGAGGGATATAATCTGTCAGATGTGTTACAGATTATACAGAATGAAGCGGACAGTAGCGGAATGAGTCTTGCAGATATGTTTGGTTCACAGGAAGCCGCGAAGGCAGCGGCAACAATAACCCAGCATACGAACGACTTTACAGGAGCAATTAAAGAACTCGAAAGCTCTACAGGAACAGCACAAAAAGCATTTGATACGCTGGAAGCTTCGGATCCGTCCATCCAGTTTGAAAAGACAAAGACAGCGATCCAAAACTGCGCAATATCAATCGGTCAGATCCTGATGCCAATTGTTCAGCAGATAGTTGGGAAGATACAGGAACTTGTACAAAAGTTCCGCGACTTAGATCCGGAGACACAACAGCAGATTGTGATGATTGCAGCAATAGCTGCGGCGATAGGACCGTTAATTGTGGTGATAGGAACACTCATTTCATCGGTGGGTAAGGTCATTACATTTGGCGGTCAGATAGTGTCCTTAGTCGGTTCTATTACTACATGGATGGGTACCGCATCTACGTTTATTACAGGAACCATGATTCCGGCCATCACCGGAGTTGTCACTGCAATTGGTCCGTTTCTTCTGATTGCCGCTGCGGTAATTGCCGTGATCACTGCAATTATCGTAGTAATCAAAAATTGGGATGCGATCGTCGAGGTGGCACAATTTGTATGGGAATCTTTCTGTGAGAAGGTGTCACAGCTAGTCACGGCGTTTAAGGAATTCTTTACAGCGGCATTTCAGGCGATAGGAAGCTTCTTTACAGGCATATGGAATGGAATTGTGTCCGTTGCGACAAATGCATGGTCAAGCATCCAGTCCGTTTTTTCGGCAGTTGGTTCTTGGTTCACGAATATATTTCAACAGGCGTGGGATGGTATTACAGGCATATTTAATAAGCTTGGAAGCTTTTTCTCCGGTGTATGGAATTCTGTAACAAGCATCTTCGAAAGCGCAGGTATGGCGATAGGTGATGCGATTTCCGGAGCGGTAAAAACTGCAGTTAATTTTGTCTTATCCAAGGCAATCGGTATCATAAACGGTTTCATCGGTGCAATCAATGCTGTGATCGGTGTAATCAACAAGATACCGGGTGTCAGCCTGTCAAAGATCAGTAAGCTTGGAGTACCGCAATTGGAACGAGGCGGTGTGCTTGCAAAAGGACAGGTCGGATTACTGGAAGGTAATGGCGCCGAGGCGGTTGTTCCGCTTGATCAAAACGAAAAGTGGATTGCGGCGGTAGCACGTGAGATGAAGAGTGCACTTGCCGGCAATCAGACGGCAATGGCAGCTGGCGATATTATAATCCCGGTATATATCGGCCAGTCAAAATTAAATGACATCATTGTACGTGCGAACCAGATCAATAATTACAGATCAGGAGGAAGATAATGCTGAACAAATATGTAAAAATCAATGGCGAACGTGTACCAAATCCAATCGATTATTCAGAGAGCTTCAGCAAAGTATCAAATACATTTCAGTCAGAAGCAGGGGATGATCTTGCAATTGACGTGCGAGCCGGGAAATATTCCGGCTCGTTTAAATTCCAGGTATCTTCGAGATGGAAGAACAAGCTGCTTGGATATGCAAAGATGCAGTCGGTAAAACTGCAGATTGATGAAGCGGAGTATACGGTGCGGATTGAGAGCATAGATTTCGATCTGGAGAAACATTCGGAATATAGTCAGAATACGCAAGGATACTGGACGGTATCTTTTAGCGCAGAAGAATTATAAGAGGAGGAAGCATCATGAACGAAGTGAATGATTTAGTATGCTTCCGACGACATGCCGCCGAACGAATGTGAGGGGGCGATACATATTATATGAGGAGGCGGTAGCATGTATCAGGTATCAGAGGCATATCTGAAACAAACAAAGAGAAAAGTACAGACGTTCCGCCTGGTTGGAACAGTAAACAGGGTTGAATTTACCAATCATGATATATTGAGCGGTTCCTTCACGATCACGAATCAGTGCAGCGAACAAAACGACGTCAAGATCGGTTCTATATATATAGGCGAACTAAAATGCACATTTAAGCCGGAGCTTCCGGTGCCGGACTGGACGAATGCACAGATCGTTGCATCAGAAGGACTCTTGATTGGCGGTACCGCATGGGAAGATGTACCGCTTGGCGTCTATACAGTATCAGAAGCAAATGACACGGAGTATGGCGTTGATATCACAGCATATGACAACATGGCTCGCTTCAATCGATCATGTACGGTAGATATTACAATTGGCACACCATATGAGTTGTTAACGCTTGCTTGCACAACCTGTGAGGTAGAGTTGGGAATGACACAGGCAGATGTAGATGCACTTCCGAACGGAACGGAGAGTCTTTCGCTTTATACAGAGAATGATATCGAGACATGGCAGGATTTTGTATTCTGGGTAGCACAGGCAACAGGTACCATTGCGACGATGGATCGCGAAGGAAAGCTTGTACTCCGAAGCTACACACAGAATGTAGTCGATACACTTACGAACCATAACCGGTTTACTGGTTCGAAATTCAGCAAGTTTGAGACACGCTACTCTGGCCTGTCGTGTGTGAATATGTCAGACGATACAACAAGCTATTACGGCTCGGATCCGGATAATTATCTGACATACAATCTTGGCTCCAACCCATTCCTACAATATGGCGTTGACAGCTACAAGGAACAGATACGGCGCGCGGTACTGACAGCACTTTTGCAGATTGACTATGTGCCGTTTGAGACAAGCTGCCTGTGCGGTGCGATGTACGACCTTGGCGATATCATCCGGTGCACGGATGGTATTGCTCCGGGGAAGCTTGGATGTGTGATGATGTATGATTATACATTCAACGGAGGATATAAGATCACCGGATTTGGATCGGATCCAGCGCTTGCAAGTGCAAAGAGCAAAACAGATAAGAATCTGGAAGGACTGAGAAATTCGGTATCATCAAAAGATATGTTGTTCTTTGCTTATGAAAATGCGTCGGCAGTCCAGATCAATGATGGAGAAACAAAAACAGTCATAGACATACGGTTTACCTCATCTGTATCGATTGGTGTATTGTTTCAAGCAGAAATATTACTTGATGCGATAGCGACAGATGAGGTCATAGGTACAGTTGAGTATACACTGAACGAAGTTACGCTTGTTGGCTATAATCCAAAAGAAACGTGGAGATCAGGAAAGCATATTTTAAGTCTTATGTATATGCTGTCAATTGCTGAAAACACTCTAAATCGATGGACAGTGACTCTTAATGCTGCCGGAGGAAGTTTTGCTATACCACAGGGAGCAATCCGGGCGGTAATTTATGGTCAGGGCTTAGTTGCCACAGCCGAATGGGATGGATTTATCAATATTGAAGATTCAATTACAAAGATTGACTTGCTATCATCTGTGCACGTGGAAAAAAGCTTGTTATGTGTTGTCGCACCAACTGTAATGCTGCCAGAGAAAAGCGACATATCGGACAAGCTTACAACAGTACAGATAAATCCAGTTGTAACAGTTGGAAAGGTACTTGAAAAAGCAGAAATATCCTGGGGAGTTGTGAGTTGGACGTTCACAACTGAAAGCGCGTGCACGTACTCGTCACGGTATATAACGACTGAAAATGAAAGTTTCAAACTTGCGACAGAATTCGTGAACAAATCAGTAAATCAGAGCATAGACCGAGGTATGATGAATGTTGTTGAATTAGACTCGACAGAATTTGAATCAATCCAGAGAGTTGTTGTAAGTGAAGTGGTTGATTCTGTGAGTGCGACTGCGGCAGAACAGAAGTATTTGCTCTGGTCCGAAAACAAATATTACACAATTCAGGATGATGTAGTAAGTGAAATAACTCTTTCGGGTGATGCATTACAGGCAGCAGATTTCGAGACATATGGATTAGATACAGCACCGACATCAGACTATATCTTGCAATTAGAATCGCCGAAGATATACAAATGGACTGCAGCTGACACGATCCAAGATACAATGATAACGATCACGGCGGTACCGCATCCACAAATCATCCAGGCAACGTGTGATATGTCAGATGTGAGCATCTATGGAATCACGGGAGCAACAGCGACATACGAGGGCATGAAAGCAAAGCTATCCTATGATGCCGGCATGAGCTGGATGGAAGAAGAGACATTGGCAGATGCACTTGAAGGAAGCATGTTGCAGGCATATGAGAACTTAGGACCATCAAAGATACTTACGATTGCATTCATAGTATCGACAGTGACAGATAGTTTGACAGAGTTTCAGTATCAGTTTAAAAATGAGGAGGATTAACATGGAATCAGTATTAAAAAATGTGTATATAAACAAAATTCAGATTCCGAAGTTCCAGGGACATATGCGCCTGGAGCTTCGAGGATGCAGAGAAACTGAGGTGATTGAACATGACAATCATATGACAGACGCACTTGAGAAATTGCTATCTCCGGATGGACTATGGATGAACCCTGGGAAAGTATTTAATACGTTGTGTCCAACAGTTGAAAAGGCGTTTGGTGGGATATTACTTACAGACAAAGTACTGGAAGATAATGCACTACTTATACCTGGAGGCACCGATGTAACAGCTTGTGCAGCGTATGGTGTAGCAAATGCTGATAATGCATTGACGCAAGGAAGCTATAATGCAAAAGAAAGTGTATTAGATTTGCCAAGCAAAAAAATGACGTATGTATATGACTGGATGACCAATCAAGGAAATGGGACTATATCCGCGGCTGCATTGACAAACGTAAATGCAGGCTGTTGCGGATACGGAGATGCTGGATTGACAGAATCTCCGACGGCAACAGCATCAGGAATATGCTTTAATGGTGAGATATACAATCAACAGTATGCCATATCGGGTATTACTCCATGCTTTGTTGGGGGAAATTATGAGATTGCCTGGACATATGCAAACAATAAAATAATTCTGTATAAATTTAATTCAAATGAAAGAACTGTAATGCCTTTTGCCCAAGCAAGTAATATGACACGTAGTATAGATTATATTGTACATGAAGAAAAAGAAATAGAAGCAAATTCAAGTGAAGGATATACAGCTGTCTGTAACGATGGAAAATATGTCTACATTGCCGGACCATATTATGTAGAGAAAAATAAAGATTTATATGTGATAAAAATTGATGTTGAAACCTTAGAAGTCAAAAAAATACAAATAACAAACAAAACAACCGGCAGATTTGGACCAAGCTATGGAATAGAAACATACAATGGATATTTGTATTTTAGAGATTTAGATAAAGAAGTATTATATGGTGTAAATATGGAAAACCCTGCAGATATATTTGAAATTCCATTTCCGCGAATTGGATATCTGAACAGGATTATGAATTTGGGAAATGGAAAATTATTTATAAATGCTGGTAGGAATGCAACTGTTTTTGATTGTGAAAAAAAGGAAATTAAATACACAAAGATGGAGAGTGGTAATGCGGAATACCAGGTTATAAATTGTTCATTTAAGCCTGTGTATGTATATAATAAATCGGCTTATAAAGGATACAGCAATCTGTATCTAGCAACAATAAGTAATTTGGACAAACCAGTGCAGAAGACGGCAGATAAGACTATGAAAGTGACATATACGATTCAACAAGAGTGAGTTGGTGTGCAGCAGGTGTGCAAAAAAAGTGCGCATATATGCATAGATCATGTATTGAGAATTGTTAAAAAACGGCTTATTTTCGTACATTTGCATATATGTGCATTATAATAGGAAGAAAGGGAAACGCTGGCTCTGGGCATCTTTTTTATTTGGCGGAAACCACGTAGAATCAAGGGTTTCCGCCGTTTTTTAATGGTTGAAAAATCGCCTAGGTGCGCAAAAAGTGCGCAGAATTAGATATTGGATTTTCCCCAATACCTTTCAATGGCTGCCTGGTTCAGTCCTTCTCCAATGACGATTAGGATTGCCTGACCATTCGGAATTGGCTGAATCTCTGTTTTTTGATGCGTAACGTTGAGGGAAATCCACGAACCGTCAGAGAGCTTCTGAAATCCTTTGATTCGAAATACTTTTCCACATGCAGGATCATTTAAGATTTTGGTACAGGATTCTTTCAGAAAATCTTCTGTGAAATCCATATTCATAAAGTATAAGCTGTCGTATGTTTTCTTATCATCAAACCATAATTTGGTGTAATCTGCGGAATGATAGCCAGATGAAAGGATCGCTTTATAATCTGCATCGGTCAGATCATCCCAGTTTTTTTCTATCGTAATAGAAGGAACCGGTTTCTTTTCAGTGTGGAGAATCTCAAAGGATTGGTCTACATAGTTTTTGGTAGAGGAAAGTTTCACTTCACTTACTTCCTGAACATGACTGTATAAAAGGGCACCAGCCTGTGCCACTTGTGACGCAAGCAGATAGCGGGAAGACTCAGATAATGTCTGTTCCAGATCGGCATCTACGATCGTGATTACATTTCCGATTTCATACCAACGATCAAGAGGAGATTCGTGTAGTGCATCAAAAAATTCGTCCATATCGAAGATCCCGGATGGCTCTACGAGGACACGATCATAGCCGCACATGCCCATAGCAATCAGCTTTGTCTTGAATCGGCGGCGGTGGCAGTCGGCATCACAGCCACCTGCAACCATTTCCAATGTGCAGTGATCGCCTAAGATATCCTGTAATAACATGGCATCGACATTGACTGCTCCAAAATCATTTTCGAGGATGCCAATATTCATTCCCTGCTGCATCAGGTAGGTGGCGTATTTTTTTATAAAGGTTGTTTTGCCGGAACCTAAGAATCCGGTAATCAAATCTATTTGTATCATTTTTATAATCTCCTTTTTATAAATGTGCAAATTGCAGATTTATATTTCTAGGGTGTTGCTCATTGTGTTTCTAAAATCAAGTTCATTATATAGTTGTCCGAAATGAGCGTCAAATATATTTTCCGCAGTTATATAAGAAAATATATCATTTGTGGGTCGTTTTGCTGTCAATATGAATCGTTACGACATAGATATAGTATAAGAGAAGGTTTGTGGAGAACGAATGGATATTTCAAGTTATGTAACAGTGCTGCCGATTGTGATTATCTGTTATCTGGTTGGAATCGGGTGTAAGGCGAACAAGAAGATCAGCGATAAGGCAATTCCGGTGATTGTTGGTATCGTGGGAGGGATTGTTGCGGTGCCTGCCTTGTATATCATGAAGAATTTTCCGGCAGAAGATATCATTACAGCGATTTCGGTAGGAATTATGTCAGGATTTGCATCAACGGGGATCAATCAGGTGTATAAACAGAGCAAAAAAGAGGAGTGAAATGTAATTTTTGACCGATTTTGACGGAATATGCACCAATTATGCAAGGTGGTGAAAAATGGAAAAATAATGTGTTATTATGTACAAGATAACGGACTATTTATATAAGGCTAGACAAATTTACAAATGAAAATGGTTTTAGGAGAGTGTGTTATATGGTTGAAGGAAATGTGGAATCTTTGCGGGAGAAAGAATGTTATTTAGAAGCGGTAATTAATCGTAAAAGAAAAAAAATTCCAATAGCATCAATTGAATATATAGAGAGTAAGGGACGAAAGATCATATTGCATTTAGCTTCAGGTGATATGACTTTCTATTGCAAAATATCAGATCTAGAAGAAAAAATGAGAAATAATGGATTTGTGCGGATACATCAGAGTTTTATGGTTCGGAAAGCTCAGATAACCAGTATTTGTCGCACTCATGTGAAATATGGAGAGATGGAAATACCAGTAAGCCGGAGGTATTATGGGGAGTTGAGGAAAAACCTGGAGTGATAAAGACAAAGGAGAGAATGCATGGATAATAAGGAACAAATAACAACGAGAACTTATAAGATCACGTCAATTGTAATTGGAATTCTGGCTGTGATGGTATATATAGCAAGTCAATATGTGATGTTTTGTAATCTCCCGATTTTAGAATCTACAGGGGAGCGTGTGGAGACTGATTTTCTCAAGTGGGCAATAAATAGAAACATAGGTTGTATTGTTCTTGGAATCATCCTTATGCTTATCCCATATGAGTGGTTGGCAGATAAATTCATAAAGAGTCATGAAAAAAAGTTAAAAAAGTCAGCGTCGTATAGAATCTGTACGATTATAGGCGCAGGCATTTTGTTACCAATTGTAGCAACATTGTTAGCCATTGCAATTCCCACAGGTCATCCGGATACGGCAATCATTTGCTGTGCAGGCAGTGTGATTGCTCTTGGTGTTTTTGTATTTCCGTTATTTGAAAATAAAATAAATTATCAAGGATATCTTGCGTTAGTAGGCTTTATCAGCATGGTATTAATCTATGTATTAACATTGTATCAAAAACCGGAGTATACAAATGATTTCTATAGATTCCAAATGCCTGAAGACAGATTACAGTATTTATTTATATTGTTTATTTTTCTTTCGATAATAATTGCTGCATTTATACAGTGCATTACTAAAAAAGAAGGTTCTCTAAAATATAATATTTTAGTATTTATATGGATAGCGATCATATCAATCTTTTGCTGGGTTATTGTATTTAATCTTCTCGGCATGGCGGGGGAAGATGGATTTACTTTGAAACTCCATAGCTTATATATGCAGTACGTGGATTCTAGTATGTCGGCGTTTCATTCCTCTTCTTTTATAATTTTATTGGGAATGCTTGCTGTGAATATTGTCTTTTCAGCAGTCGCGGTAAAGTGTACATCGAAGTATTCGACAGGCAGAGCGGATATTTTACGCTGGGTAACTATTATGTTTGGAATGTTAACTGTATGGCAGATTGGCGTTGGATGTACGAAGCCGTATGACAGATGTGATTCTCTTGTAGCGGATCATACCTATGCATTACTGCTATTTATACTGTTGCGAGCAATGATCATTCCAAGAAAAACAGAACCAGAGATTGCATGTGACTTTGATCCAGAGGAAGATGTAAATATATGGAATATGAAAGATTCAATTGATATTCTGGAAGTAGATACGCAAAGTCTGAACGAAAAGACGGATCTGTTAATTAATTATATACGTATGCTTGAAATACGTATCCGTAAATTAGAAATAGAGTGTAATCAAGAAAAGTCTTCTGTAAATAAAGAGTCCGCGGAGGAAGAGATAAAAGCGATACAGGAACTTCTTCATAAGAGTGAAGAGGCGGGAAGACCGACAGAATATCAACAATTCCGAGCAAAAGCAGAGAATATTAATGACAGAAGACGAAAGAAGTTTAGAGAGGTAATGGGGATAGAGGAAGATGAGAAGTACTGATTTAAAAAGTGCTAAAAGTAGGTGATTACAGTATATGTATAGTATTTTTAATAATGATAGAAAACAGTTATGTTCGTATGAAGGAAATAAGGTATACGATTCGAGCAATGCCTTTATAAGAAAGGAAATTGGATGCTTTGATATGGAAGGAAATGTATATCGAAATAATACATTGATAGGTAAAGTAAATACAGATGGATATATGTATTTGAGAGGACAACGAATAGGTAGATGCGAAAATGGAGTAATTACAGATGGATCATGGTATACAGACTCATATAATCCAAAAGAGGGAGATATGGGATATTATGAGGGATATGATGAGTTTAGTGCCGCCGCCGCTGCGTTAGTTGTAATTGAACATTTAAAGAATAATCAAATTAATACAAATTATACATGTTACAGTAAAAAAAGAAATGATAATCGAAAGATAGAAGAAAAACAAGAATATGCAGAAAATAAATCATCAGGAAATCCATTAATAGATTGGCTTGGAGCAGAATATTTAGTTGGAACTTGGATGGATTTAAAGTTTGAACGTATACAAAAAGTCCGTTTGAGGGACATATTAATATGGATACTTTTTATATTTGAAAATATAGTAGTAGGATCAACATGCTGTCTCTTATACACATCTGACGCTGCCGACGACTAGTCGAGTGTAGAT
>ERZ1026947.318-NODE-318-length-33004-cov-6.993020_pt1 | contig 33004 bp, 29 predicted proteins | sample MGYA00519568_ERZ1026947 | MGnify/ENA primary metagenome ERZ1026947 (study PRJEB26926, sample SAMN06164744) | human gut metagenome | biome: ENVO:00009003; feature: ENVO:2100002; material: ENVO:00002003 | host: Homo sapiens | place: USA | collected 2012 ...
GGCACTGGGAGCTTTGCTGGATACGGAAACATATATCCGGATGCTCTGCATTGGATTTTTTCTGGCAGCGTTCTGGTCCGGGATTTTGCTTGTGATCCGCAGGAAAAGCAGGAAGACAGAGATTCCGTTGGTGCCTTTTCTGCTGGCGGGATATATAGGAGGAATTTTGATATGACGGATTTGCGACAGATAAAAAAAGGCAGTTTTACGATCGAGGCAGCATGTGTGATGTCACTGGTCCTGCTGGTTTTGATGGGAGTTTTGTACTTGAGCTTTTTTGTACATAACCGTGCATGGCTGACAGCGGCGGCGTGCGAGTCGGCACTTACCGGAAGTATGGAAGGTGTACGAAAAGACGGACAGCCACAGGAAGCGGCATCTGTCAGGAGCCGGGAACTTGGAAATGTCGGATTTTTTGGAGCTGAGAATCTGACCGGTCAGGTAAATGGCGGTAAGGAGATCAAAGTAACTTATACAGCGGATACAGTGTCTGGATTTGGAGGTCTGAAATGGAAACTTGCAGTGGATGGAAGTTCCAGAGTCGTTCGTCCGGTGGAGTGGATCCGGAAGATCAGGGCTGCTTCTGAAGTAATAGCAGAAATTGGAGGATAAAAATGAGGGCAGAATATAAACGGGATGTAAGTCGTAATTATCTGATCCTGCATGGGGAGAATCCGGTAGATACTGCTTCCTATCAGGTGAGGATGCTGACGGGAAATGCGGTTCCTTCTATATTGAAATGCAGGATCCAGGGGCTGGACGGGAGATTTCTGTTTTATTATGACATTACGTCAAGGCAGTCGCTGGCATCTTTCTATGAGCAGAAGAAACTGAAAGCATCGGATCTGCGTATTATTTTTGGCGGTGTTGTGAAGATCATGGAAGAAATGATGGAATTTCTTCTGAATCCGGATCAGCTGTTGTTATCGCCGGAATATATGTATCTGGATGTGGAAAAACAGAAACTGTATTTCTGTTGTCTGCCAGGAGAAGCAAAGGCAGTCAGCGAGCAGTTCCGGGAGATGACAGAATATTTCCTGCCGAAACTGGACCATGATGATGCGGCAGCTGTGACGATGGGGTATGGAATCTACCGCAAAGCACTGGAAACGGGAGTGCAGCTGGATGCACTCAAAGAGTTTATCTATCAGAGTGGGACAGAAGAACCAGCGGAGAATAAGGAACCGACGAAGCCAGAGGAAAAGATTTCAGAACAAACAGTACTTCGGGAAGAACAAATACCGCTGGATTTTGCAGAGAAACCGCCCGAATGGGAAGAAAAAAGTGAAACCTCGAACAAAACAGGAGGAAAGATTCGCGGAAACTTTGTGTGGATCGGTGGATGCGGTTTTGGGGTGTTCGTGCTGCTTGGAATTCTGGCGGCGTGTTATCTGGGATACCTCCCCGGAGTTCCGATTGAGGCGGTGCTGGCAGCAGCGATCGCGCTTCTGGGTATTGGAGCACTTGGGATGTGGGCAGGTGAGAAAAAGAAGAAAAAGCAGGACGAAACAGCGGAATGGAGAAAGAAAGTCCGCCGGGAATTTACAGATGCCGCAGGGAATACTGAAAAAGCAGAACAGCACAAAAAGTTCCGGGATGAGTACAGAGAAAGACTGCAGTTCGAAGAACCGGAAGAGACAGATTACGGTGAGACAGTCGTTCTTTCCGCAGGAGCAGTCAAGGGACCGTCCAGCCTTGTGAGTAAGGAACCAGGAGAGCTTGCAACGATCTTTCTGGAACGGGACCTGACGATTATCGGCAAAATGGAAAACGCAGCTGATGCAGTGATTCCCAGACCAACCGTAAGCCGGGTTCATGCCAGGATCCGTAAAGATGAGGAAGAATATTTTCTTGCGGATCTGAACTCAAGAAACGGTACTTCTGTAAATGGAAGAATGCTCAGGGCAAATGAAGAATACCAGCTTCAGGACGAAGATGAAGTAGATTTTGCAGAAGCGCGGTATATATTTATAAAATAAGCTGCGGAAGTTTATAAAAAGATAAGATTTCACGGGGACACAGTGCTTGCTATGCAGCAGACCATCTGTTAGAATAAACGGAATAATGAAAATGTTGACCAGGCTGCTGGAAACAGTGACCATCTGACAGAATGGAGTGAGGACTTTGGAAGAGATTCGGAAAGAACCGGTGACGGTCGCATTAATTCTTATTAATGTACTGATTTTTATTGCAGTGGAACTTACAGGGACTTCGCAGGATGCATGGCATGTACTGAACTATGGAGCGGCGTATACGCCTTATATTGTGGAAAAAGGAGAAGTCTACCGGCTGTTTACCTCCATGTTCCTGCACTTTGGAATTGAGCATCTTGTCAACAATATGCTGGTGCTGTTTGTACTTGGAAGCCGGCTGGAGCAGGTGACCGGAAAGATCCGTTTCGTGCTTATCTATCTTCTGGGCGGAATTGCGGGAAATATTCTCTCGCTGGTTCTGGAACTGCGGTCTCAGGAATTTTCTGTATCAGCAGGGGCATCCGGAGCAGTGTTTGCTGTGATGGGAGCGATGATCTATGTTGTCATTCGAAATAAAGGCTGGCTTGGTGATCTGTCTATGAGACAGGTTCTGGTGATGGCAGCATTCTCACTTTATTTTGGGTTTACCAGTTCAGGTGTGGATAATGCCGCTCATGTTGGAGGGATGATAGCCGGATTTGTAATTGCTGTTCTGGCCTGGCATCCGTCCAGCCGGGTTAAGGGAAAATATATATGAAAAGTGCTTCCACTTCCGGGAGCACTTTCGATTTCTATGGAGCCGTGATGGGCTTCGATGATCTGTCTGGTGACAGCAAGTCCGAGGCCGGTGCCGCCGGACTTGTAGGTTATGAAAGGTTCAAATACCCGCTTTTTTTGAGAGGAGGTCATGCCGCATCCGTTGTCAGAGATGGAAATATGTACGTACTGGGCTGAGGATTCGGCACGAAAATGGATGGTTCCATGCGGATGATCGATTGCTTCCTGTGCATTGCGAAGAATGTTCAGAAAGACCTGGCGGATTTTTAACGGATCGAGAGATAGATTGGGGAGATCATTTGGAATATCCGTCTCAAATTCAATACCAAGATAATCAAGTGTGGGGCGAAAGGACTTTGCGATTTCATTTAAACATGCGCTTAAGTCAGTCAAGACAAGGGAAAGCTGCCCCGCATTCTGGTATCTGGTCATGTCGTTCAGGAGAGCATGGATATAATCCAGGTTTGCATAAATATTTTCCCACTGTTCGTCATATGTGAGTTCCGGGTGGGAGGAAGCGAGAAGCTGCAGTTCGCTGGAGAGAAGAGCCAGCGGGTTTCGCAGCTCATGCGAAAACCTGGAAAGCAGGATCTGAAACTGTTCTGTCTGTACCGCAGAATCGATTTTTTCTTTCATAATCTGTCACCTCACGTCAAGTGTAGCATTGGAAAATGCCCACGGCAACAAATTTCGTATTGAAAAAATCGAAGAAATACGTCACAATAGAACCAGAAAACACTATAAAATAAAGGAGAAAACGACCATGGAAAATTGTATTTTTTGTAAAATTGCAAATGGAGAAATTCCGTCAGCTACTTTATATGAGGATGAAGACTTCCGCGTGATCCTGGATCTGGGACCGGCAAGCAAGGGACATGCCCTGATTCTTCCGAAATCACACGCAGCGAATATCTATGAACTTCAGGATGAAACAGCAGGCAAGGCAATGATCCTTGCAAAGAAAATGGCAACGAAACTCAGAGATGGACTGAACTGTGACGGCTTCAATATCGTTCAGAATAACGGTGAGATCGCCGGTCAGACAGTATTTCATTTCCATATGCATCTGATTCCGAGATATGAGGGCGACGGGGTAGGACTTACCTGGAAACCGGGAACTCTGACAGACGAGGACAGAGAAGAAATTCTGGCGAAGGTAAAATAAAATTGCCGGAAGGATACAGAAGATATGATTGAGAATTTTGAAGTCTTTTATAAGGCGTTCCTTCAATTCTCAGTAAACACTGCCCGCAGGATTGTAAAGGATGAGCACATTGCGAATGATATCGCCCATAATGTATTTTCCTATTTCTTTGAACATCAGGACATGCTTGATTTTTCGGATGAAGAAATGCTGATGGCAAAAGTCAGCAGCAAAACCAGAAAGGAAAGTTTTGATTATATGAAACTTTCCTGTAACAGACATGAAATGTGTATTATAGATGCGGATAATGGCGACGAGATTATAGATGAAAAGAGTAATCCGGAAACGATTATCCTCGAACTGGAAGATAAAGCAGAAAAGTATTCGGCATTGGATATGCTTCGCAGGGAAAATCCTCTGAGTTATGAGATCCTGATCAGGACAAGAGTCTATGGAGAAACATCAGAGGAAGTAGGAAAAGAACTTGGGATGAGCAGAAACTGTGTCAACAATCGCAATTCCAGAGCAACAACGTGGATGAAAGAGAAAATTAAAAAAATACGCAGACACCTTTAAGTAAGGATGTCTGCGCAATTTATTGCGTCGCATATCGGTGAGGCATAGTACCTTCCATGCTTATCTGGATGAAACACAGCCCTCGATAAGAGATACGATATGGTGGATAGAATCCATCTGTTTGCTTGCTGCCATTGCTTCTTCGAAGGAATGACGCTCCTGGTAGAGTTTATGGATGGTATCGAGAAGCTTCTGATCGGTGATCTCCTCTTCTTCAAGAACCATGCTGTAGCCCTGCTTTTCGAAAGAACGGGCATTCAGGATCTGGTCACCACGGCTTGCATTGGCTGACAGCGGAATCAGGAGATTCGGTTTGTGAAGAGCACTGATCTCACAGATCGCATTGGCACCGGCACGGGAGATGACAACATCTGCCAGGGCGAAGAGATCCGGCAGTTCGTCTTTGATATATTCGTACTGAACGTATCCGGCTGTGCCTGTCAGTTTCTCGTCCATTTTGCCCTTGCCGCACAGATGAATTACCTGGAAATCCTTCAGAAGTTCCGGAAGGATCTTGCGTACATGGTCATTGATGGATGCTGCACCGAGACTGCCTCCGATAATCATAAGGACAGGTTTGTCAGCGGTGAAACCACAGAACTGACGGCCAGCCTCTCTGTTACCGTTTAATAATTCCTGACGAATTGGAGTTCCGGTAAGAACTGCTTTGTCTTTCGGAAGGCTGTTGACAGTCTCCGGGAAGTTGCAGCAGACTTTGACAGCGGAGGGAATACACAGTTTGTTGGCAAGTCCTGGAGTCATATCAGACTCATGGATGATTGCTGGAATTTTGCAACGCTTTGCAGCGATAACAACAGGGACGGTTACAAAACCACCCTTGGAAAATATAACATCAGGTTTCAGCTGTTTGAGAAGCTTTTTGGCTTCATGGAATCCTTTGAGAACGCGGAACGGATCGGAGAAGTTCTTCGGGTCGAAGTAACGTCTTAATTTACCAGAGGAAATTCCGTAATAGGGAATTCCGAGTTCCTCGATCAGTTTACGTTCGATTCCGTTGTAGGAACCGATATAGGATATCTGATATCCGGCATCCTTGAGAGCCGGGATCAGAGCTATGTTTGGAGTAACGTGTCCGGCAGTACCGCCGCCGGTAAGTACAATATGTTTCATGGGAATTCCTCCTGAAAAATCTTTTTTATTACCAATTACTATGAACCAGAAGGGCAGAATTGTCAAGGAAAGATAGGCAGGAAAGTTACTGTGAACGGAGGGAACAGTAACACATAACGTTGGGAAATTCCATTGGCAGGAGAAATTACTTTATGAGAAAAGAATTTGAAGAAAACGAAGAATCAGAAAATAAATCAGAGAATAACCTGGAAACACAGGATGAAATAGATGACGAAACCTTTCAGAAGATTCTGGAGAAAGAGTTTATAGAGAGGGAAAAACGAATTACGGCAGCACTCTTTGCGGATGATGACGTAGAGGACATTAAGTTCACGAAAGAGGAACTGGACAACTCCTATCAGGAATTCCTGCGCCGGATTGAGAGGGAGAAGAAGGAAAACACGGAATTCTCCGAGGAACTGGTCCCGGATGTGGATGCAGTTCGCAGGAAAGAGGCTGCTTCGGATGAAAAGCGCGTTATTTCTATCGAAGAGATACGTGATCGCCGGAAGAAGACCGCGGAGAGAGAAATGCGCGAGGAAGTTTCGAAAGAAGCGAATACGGAAGAACCGAATGCAAAGAATCGGACGAATACAAAGATCCGGACTACGGGAGGTGGTCTGCACCGGCTTGGGAAAGTCGTGGGAATGGCTGTGGTCTGCGTGGCATGCGTGTTTGCTGCCAGCATGACAAGTGAGGCGAATCGGAAGTATTTGGTGAATAGCGTTAGGGTTTGGAGTGGGGATGATACGAAGACAGTAGATTATAATGATCCGAGCAATGAGGATGCTGCACCTGATGAAGATAAAGCTATTGCGGATATAGAAGAAAAATTGGGGATAGAAATACCCAAATTTTATTATAGACCAGGTGATTTTTGTTTTTTAGATTATAGCATAAGAGAATTTTCATCATTGGCTCGAATTGAATATAGTTATAAAGAAAGTTATATTATATTGTATATTGATAAACAAGAGGGGCATACAGCTAGTAAAACTAATAGTATGCATGGTGATGAGGAAAATATATTGACAGTAGATAATAACGGGGTTCAGATTTCGGTAAAGGAGGTTTATGCTGAAGAAAAAGAAATACCAAGTTATTTAGCTGAATGGGAGAAAAATAATACGGTATATACTCTTTCTGGAAAGATAGAATTAGAAGAAATTAAAAAAATTTTAGAAAATATGGAAATCTAGCGTGATTTTCGCCGTTTTCTGTCGTATTAATAGTGTAAGGGTTGTTTACGACAGAAGGGAAGTGAAAATAGTAAAGAAGAGAAATTGGAAAAAATTAATGGTAGCTGCTTTGACAGCAGGGATAATAGCGGGCAGTTCTCAGACAGTGTTTGCAACATCTGATAATCTTATGGACGCAATTTTAAATGAAGAAGCGGACAATGATGAAATTACTTCTGAAGAAACAGCAGAAGATTATGCAGAAGATATCAGCTATAGTTATCTTCGCGGTACAAATTTGAATTTTGGAAGTTTAAAAATCCAAAGAATTGCCAGTAATGAAATTTCTATTTATGGTTTAACACAGTGCCATAAAAAGTGCAGTAAAATATATTTGTACATATATTTGGAGCGCAAAGTAAATGGTAATTATGGAACTTATAAGTATTGGAAATTTACTGGTGATAATGCAACACATCTAGAGAAAGAATTAGACGTTGCGGTCCCAAGTGGTACTTATTATCGTATCCGTGGCTACCACGCAGCGAGCAATGGAGGCTTGAAAGAATCAACATCTACTCTGACACAGGGTATCATGGTGAAATAATTTCTACCGACCAGCAGAAAAAGAGAAATATTTGCAATAAAATCAACAACTGAATAGCGAAGCACGGGTGCGGTCAGCGGGATGTCAGCATACGAACGTAACGAAAAAAGTGTAAACATCCATTACCTTCCGGCTGATGCGAAGTGCTTGCGGCTGCCGATTACACGGAGAAATATTCCGGATCGGCAAAAACAACATCATACAACATACATACAAACAACATACACAGAAGCGGGGTGGAATTTATAAAAATTTCATCCCGTTTTTGTATCTAAAGACTGTTAAAAACTTGCCATATCGTGTATAATAATTACAACTAGAATGTATTGAAATAATTGTCAGAAAAAGGGGGTTCGCACATGAAGATTACCTTTATTGGGGCGACGCACGAAGTAACTGGTAGTTGTTATTATCTGGAAGCAGCAGGTAAGAAGTTTCTGGTAGACTGCGGTATGGAACAGGGACCGGATTATTATCAGAATCAGGAAATCCCAGTTAATCCGGGAGACCTGGATTTCGTTCTTTTGACACATGCGCATATGGATCATTCCGGAAACCTGCCCGCTATCTATGCGAAAGGCTTTTCGGGTCCGATCTATGCGACCCAGGCAACCTGTCATCTCTGCGATATCATGCTCCGTGACAGCGCGCATATTCAGATGTTCGAGGCAGAATGGCGTAACCGTAAGGGACGCCGTCAGGGTAAACCGGAATTTGTACCTGCCTACACGATGGAAGATGCCATGGGTGTAATACAGAATTTTGTACCATGCCCATACGAAAAAACAATTACCCCGGCACCAGGGATTTCCGTTCGGTTTGTAGACGCAGGACACCTTCTCGGATCAGCAAGCATTGAGCTGACCATCCAAGAGGACGGAGAGGAAGAGAAGATCGTCTTCTCAGGAGATATCGGAAACCTTCATCAGCCGTTGATCAAGGACCCGACTTACCTCCACGATGCAGATTATGTTGTCATGGAATCCACTTACGGTGACAGAAGCCATGGGGAACGTCCGGACTATGTTGCCATCCTTTCAGAAGTGATCCAGCATACGTTTGACAGAGGCGGAAGCGTTATCATCCCGTCTTTTGCGGTCGGCCGTACACAGGAAATGCTGTACTTTATCCGGCAGATCAAGGAAGAAAACCGTGTCACAGGACATGGCAACTTCAAGGTCTATGTCGACAGCCCGCTGGCAAATGAGGCGACAACCATCTTTAATGAACATCAGTATGACTGCTTCGATGAAGAAGCGATCGCACTGGTCCAGAAGGGAATCAACCCTTTGATGTTCCCGGGACTCCGTACATCCATCACAAGCGATGACTCCAGAGCCATCAACTATGATGAGGACTGCAAGGTGATCATTTCTGCGAGCGGTATGTGCGATGCAGGACGAATCAAGCATCACCTGAAACATAACTTATGGGATCCAAGAAATACGATACTTTTTGTAGGATATCAGGCGATCGGAACGCTGGGAAGAGCACTGATCGAGGGTGCCGAGGACGTGAAGCTTTTTGGTGAGACTGTCCATGTAGGCGCAGAGATCTGCCAGATGCCGGGAATCAGCGGCCATGCCGATGTCAACGGTCTGATAGACTGGATCAAAGCTTTTGGCGATAAGCCGAAGAAAGTATTTGTAACACACGGCGATGACGAAGTGACGGAGATTTTTGCCCGCCGTCTGCATGATGAGATGGGACTGGACTCCATGGCTCCGTTCAGCGGTACGATCTACGACCTCAAGGCAAACAACTGCATCTATGAGGCACAGGGTATCCGCATCACCAAGGCTTCCGCTTCCCCGAAGGCAAGCAAAGCCGCAAGAGCATTCCAGAAACTGGTTGCCATGGGACAGCGCCTTATGTCCGTTATCCGCAAGAGCGAGGGTATTCCGAACAAAGACCTCGACCGCTTTGCGAGAGACATCCAGTCGCTGTGTGATAAATGGGACAGAGATGATATCTGATACACAGAACAATTTTATAAACATAATAAATCAGCGGAGGTGTCACTGGCACTTCCTCGATATGCAATGCAAAAGGGAGAGGCTTTTATGCCTCTCCTAATGCCTGTTTTAATGCTTTGGAAAGCTGATCCGGGCAGGAAGTCGGTCTGAAACCACAACGGATTCCTTCCAGTCTGCTGATCGCTTCCTTGGCATCCATTCCCTCGATGAGTTTGGCAACACCCTGTGTATTTCCAGAGCAGCCGCCCTGGAATTTCACGTCGTGAACCTTTCCTGCATCGTCAATATCAAATGAAATGGCGCTGGAACAGACACCAGATGTCTTGTATACCATAGTAAAATCCTCCTTTGAATTCAACATTTACGGCAGAATTCCCTGCCGAATTAATATTATAACAGAAAGCAAAAAAAGTTTCCATATAATCTGAAGTTTTGTTATAATGAAAAAACAGTAACAAAATGTTTACTGAAAGCAGAATAGCCAGTGATATAATAAAAAACTGCCATAGAGAATGGGCAGTTACTGGTTTGATAAAATATAAAGAAATTTTTTACAGATAAAACATACACACAGAGGAGAATAACTATTATGAGATGTATTGGTATCATCGGCGCAATGGAAGTAGAAGTAGAGAAACTGAAAGCACGTATGGAGAACGTAGAGATCACACGCAAAGCCTCCATGGAATTTTATGCAGGAACTCTTGAGGGTAAGAACGTAGTCGTAGTCCGCTCCGGGATCGGCAAGGTAAATGCGGCAGTCTGCACACAGATCCTGATCGACGATTTTGACGCAGAAGTTGTCATCAACACCGGTATCGCAGGAAGCCTGAATGCTGATATCAACATCGGAGACCTTGTGATCTCCACAGACCTTGTACATCACGACATGAACGCAGTTGCATTTGGATATCCGGTGGGACAGATCCCGCAGATGGAGACTTTTTCTTTCAAGAGTGATGAGGCTCTGCGTAAACTTGCCGTACAGGCATGCAGAGATGTGAACCCGGATATCGAAGTTTTTGAGGGACGTATCGCATCCGGGGATCAGTTCGTGGCAGATCAGGGAGTCAAGGACGAGATTGTGAAACAGTTCGATGCTTACGCAGTAGAGATGGAGGGCGCAGCGATCGCACAGGCTGCTTACCTCAACAATGTTCCGTTCCTCGTAGTCCGCGCGATCTCTGACAAAGCAGACGGAAGCGCAGAAGTAGATTACCCGACTTTTGAGGCAATGGCAGTAGAACACTGCGTCAAGATGACACTTCGCATCCTGAATCAGATCCAGGGCTGATTGTTACTGCTCACAGCAGCCGTGAACAGTAACGGTTGAAATCGCCTGATTTCTGGCTGAAAACGCACACTACAGACCTAAGTGCATAGACTATTATAGATAGTGGGAAAAACAGGAGAAACTTATGTACTACGACAGATTTTTTCCATTCTATGTAGCATATGCCAATCCCGCTCTTTATGACGGGGAACGGATACAGGAGCAGGAGTTTGCGCTGATGAAATCTTATTATCCCGAGGCAGCAGGCAGGATCCAGGAAAAAGTGGAGGAAGAATGCCAGCTTCTGGATTACGAAGGAAGCAGACTTTATGACGAATATCCGGATAAATTTATGCTGCATCAGCTGTGCAGGCAGATCCGCACGCAGGTAGAAGGTGAAACGGCAGCCCAGGGTGTACCAGACAGCCTTATGGATGATCTCATCCAGGTCCTCCTCTGCCAGGAAATCTCCCGCAGACGATGCAGAAGACGCAGGAACTATGGTTTATATAGATAGAAAGAATTTACAGTAAAATATGAAAACATTACAGGAATTTTTGGAGGAACAGTTTGACCAGGAAATGATGCTGGCGGTCTTGAGCGGACAGCGCAAAAAAGATGCCGATGTCCCGTCCAAAGTGCGTATACGTCCTGTGGAGATCAAAGGAACTGTCTGTTATCAGGCAACTGCGACAGTCGGTCAGAAAGCCATCCACAAGAACTACACACATGAGGAAGTGACTGCCTACATTACAGACTGCCTCGAAGACGGTTTTTCCCAGCTTCAGATACAGGGACAGCGCAAAGATGCTTCCGTTCTTGTCAGCAAGAAGGGTAAACAGACCATGAAAGTAAAACAGCATCCGGCACTGGAACCGGTGAAGATCATGGCACACAACAGGGTAAAGCAGTATATCCTCAAAGAAGGAATACCAGTCCCATTTCTGGTGGATCTCGGCGTAATGAATGCGCAGGGCAAAGTCCACCAGCACTCTTATGACAAATTTAAACAGATCAACCGTTTTCTGGAATTTATCGAGGATATCCTTCCGGCACTTTCCAGAGAGCGGGAGATCACGATTCTGGATTTTGGCTGCGGTAAGTCGTATCTTACTTTTGCCATGTATTATTATCTGAGAGAACTTAAGGGTTATGATGTCAACATCATCGGTCTGGATCTCAAGACAGATGTAATTAAGAAATGCAGCGGACTCGCGCAGAAATATGGTTATGAGAAACTGCATTTCCTGCAGGGGGACATCGCAGATTATGACGGCGTTACGAAGGTGGATATGGTCGTGACACTTCATGCCTGTGACAAGGCAACCGATTATGCACTTGCCAAGGCGATTGAGTGGGGGGCAGAGGTCATCCTTTCCGTGCCGTGCTGCCAGCATGAGCTGAACGACAAGATCCAGAACGAACTTCTCAAACCGGTTCTCAAATATGGAATCCTCAAAGAACGAATGTCCGCGCTCCTGACAGACGGAATCCGCGCGGAACTTCTTGAATCGAAGGGGTACCGTACACAGATCCTTGAGTTCATCGATATGGAGCACACGCCGAAGAATCTTCTGATCCGTGCGGTTAAGACCGGTAAGAAACAGTCCACAGACAGCCTTGCAGAGATGACAGAGGCACTTCACGCAGATCTCATACTCGAGAAACTTCTCTATCCGCAGGGCATCCAGACAGAGAAGGGAGCACAAAAACCATGAAAAATTTTCTCAAACGGTTTTTGATCCTTCTTGTTGTGTTTGTGCTTGGAGTGGCAGGAACCTCATTTCTTATGAACAGTGAGACAACCGATGACCGTTCAGATATGAATGATTCCACCTTACCGGAGGTAATGGTGCAGTTCGGAGATACACTCACGAACCGCATGTACGGATATAAACAGCCTATGGAGACGGATTTTGTCAGGGACAGCGTAACACCTCTGGATACGACAAAGAAATTAACACTTGCAGTAAATCCATATGATGCGAAAGTCAGAAATCTTTCTTACGAGATCCGGACTTCTGATGGAAGCAAGGTCATGGAAAACCGCACGATCAAGAACCTGGAGACAGGTTCTGACGGATATTTAAGGACAGAGATCGAGATTTCTTCCGGGCTTCTGATGAATCAGGAATATTCTTTTCAGATCACGCTTTCGACGAATCATGGTGATGTCTATTACTATACAAGGGTAGTTTCCAGATCTGCAACGTATACCGAGCAGTATGCGAAATTTGCGAGTGACTTCGTACAGATGAGCCTCGATAAAGACCAGGCAGATAATCTGGCAGCTTATATGGAAACGTCAGACAGTGCTTCTTCGAGGAATTTTGCCGGGCTGAATATCAATTCACCGCTTGCTGATATCATCTGGGGAAATCTGAATCCGCAGTTATCCAAGGCGGGAATTCCGATCATCAAGGATATCAATGAAACAACAGCCAGTATTTCTGTTGAATATGAGATCACAGCACCGGATGAAAATGGAAACACCGAATATTATCTTGTAACAGATTTTTACAGAATGCGATATGATGAGACAAGAATCCGCCTTCTGGATTTTGAGCGTTCTGCAACGCAGGTTTTTGCCCCGTCTCGTTCTGTGATCAGTAACAGTGGGCTTATTCTGGGAGTCCGGAGCAAAAATGTGGATTACATGACGAACGAAGAGGGAAGTGTGACTGCATTTACGCAGAATGGAGATCTGTGGAGCTACGCACCGGATACCGGCAAGTTTGTGGAGATTTTTACCTTCCGCAAGAATGAAAACAGTGATTTTCGTGACGCGCGGGTAGAGCATGATATCAAGATTCTGGATGTCGCGGACAACGGTGATGTTGATTTCATGGTTTATGGATATATGAACCGCGGAGCGCATGAGGGCTACAGTGGTGTCGGAATTTACCACTATAACAACGACAAGAGTGTGATTGAAGAACAGGTATTTATTCCGTGTACGGAGTCTTATGAATTCCTGAAAGAAGATCTTGGAACATTATCTTATGTAAACCAGAATGACCAGTTATTCCTTCTGATTTCGGGAAATCTCTATAGCATTAACATTAATGAAAATACCTATGAAGTTCTGGGTGATCACATTGACAGTGATGACTTCGGAGTTTCTGCAACAAATGCACATGCAGCATGGAAGATTAAGAGCGGGGATCAGGCAGGTCAGATCGAAATGATTGATTTTGATACCATGGAAACCCGGATGATCGCTCCGGAGACAGCACAGAAACTGGTTCTTCTTGGTTTTATGAATGAGGATATCATTTATGGAATCGTTCTGGATGGAGATACACTGCCGAATGCGAACGGCTACGATATAGATGGGATTTCGACTTTCCGTATCGAAGGCTTTGACGGCACGGTAAAGAAGGAGTATCACCAGGATGGACTGTATGTGGCAGGTGTGACGGTTGGATCGACGCTGATGGAATTTAATCTTTTGCAGAAAAACGGCGATATTTACAAAGCTGTCAAAAAAGACAATATCATGAACAACAACACGACTTCAACGGATCTGACAAGTGCGGAGCAGACAAACTCAACCCGCCAGGGTGTGATCGTCCGGCTTACGTTTGATGATTCACCGTCAGCAGAGGAGCCGCTGGTTCTTTATGCGAAGGTGAGCAGCGTCGGTGAGAAGACTGTAGATATCCAGGTGGACAAGAGTTCCACAGAGGAAGTTTATTATGTATATGCCAGAGGCGGTCTGGACAGTGTCTGGACAGATCCGGCAAAAGCAGTCCAGCGTGCTGACAAACAGACAGGAGTTGTTTTGAACCGTGCACAGCAGTATGTATGGGAGCGTGGAAATATGAAGACACAGCTTACCCTGAATACTACGGACATTCCGGAAATCATCCGGACAGCTTCTCTGGATGTTCAGAATCTTCAGAATGGTCTGGGTGACAGTGCAAAGGTTGTCAATCTCAGTGGATGCTCTCTGGAAAATGTGCTTTACGAGGTCAGTGCACAGCGTGCCGTGATCGCCAAGACCGGTGCAGATTCCAGTGTTGTGATCGTTGGATATGATCAGTACAATACCTATTTGCTCGATCCGTCTACAGGAGAAGTGAAGCCATATGGAATGAATGACAGTACAGCACTGTTCCAGAGTGCAGGAAATGTGTTTATCACGTATCTTGATCAGAAATAAATGGAAACAAGTTGTTAAAAAACACCACAAAATGACAGGGGGACAACACATATGTTAAGTAACAGTATTGCAAAACTTGTACAGTATGGAATTGAGTCAGGACTTACACCAGAATGTGAGCGCAGTTACACGATCAACCTTCTTCTTGATGTTTTTCATGAGGATGAATTCGTGGAACCGGAAGAAAAAGCTGCTGATGTAGATTTGGAAGAAACTTTGAACGAGCTTCTGGATGAGGCGGTCAAAAGAGGTCTGATCGAGGACAGTGTTGTCTACCGTGATCTTTTTGATACAAGACTTATGAACTGCCTGATGCCGCGTCCGGCACAGGTTCAGAAGGAGTTCTGGGACAGATATGAGAAGAACCCGCAGGAAGCAACGGATTATTTCTACAAACTGAGCCAGGACAGCAACTATATCCGCCGCTATCGTGTTAAGAAAGACCAGAAATGGAAAGTTAAGAGCCCATACGGAGATATCGACATCACCATCAACCTTTCCAAGCCGGAGAAGGATCCTAAGGCGATCGCTGCAGCAAAGAATGCCAAGGCAAGCAGTTATCCGAAATGCCTTCTGTGCCCGGAAAATGAGGGATATGCAGGCCGTGTAAACCATCCGGCAAGACAGAACCACAGGATCATTCCGATCACGATCAACGATACACCGTGGGGATTCCAGTATTCTCCATATGTATATTACAATGAGCACTGCATCGTGTTCAACAGCCAGCATACACCGATGAAGATCGAGAGAAATGCGTTTATCAAGCTGTTTGATTTTGTGAAACTTTTCCCGCATTATTTCCTTGGTTCCAATGCAGACCTTCCGATCGTTGGCGGTTCTATCCTGAGCCATGACCATTTCCAGGGTGGACATTACACTTTCGCCATGGCAAAAGCTCCGATCGAGAAACATGTGACCATTCCGGGATTTGAGGATGTGGAAGCTGGAATCGTGAAATGGCCGTTATCTGTACTTCGTATCCGTCACAAAGATTCTGACCGTCTGGTGGATCTTGCGACTCATGTGCTGGAAGTATGGAGAGGATACACCGATGAAGCGGCATTTGTTTTTGCAGAGACAGATGGAGAGCCGCATAATACGATCACTCCGATCGCGCGTAAAGTCGGCGATATGTATGAACTTGACCTGACACTGAGAAACAATATCACAACAGAGGAGCATCCTCTTGGTGTTTATCATCCGCATGCTCAGTATCATCACATCAAGAAAGAAAACATTGGTCTGATCGAGGTTATGGGACTTGCAGTTCTTCCGGCGAGACTGAAAGAAGAGCTGGAACTTCTCGAGGAATACATTCTCGAAGGCAAGGATATTGCTTCCAACGAAAAAATCGAGAAACACGCTGCCTGGGCAGCAGAATTCCTGCCGAAATATGACAACATCAACAAGGACAACGTTCATGAGATCCTTCAGAAAGAAGTTGGGATCGTCTTCACCCATGTTCTCGAAGATGCCGGTGTCTACAAATGCACACCGGAAGGCAGAGAGGCATTTATGAGATTTATCGAAACTTTATAAGAACACTAGTATAACAGTTTCCACGAGAGGGACTTCGGCTGTGACAGGCTGAGGTCCCTTTTGTTTATATTCTTTTAACAAAAAAATTTTACAGATAAGCGGGAATGATATGGTACAATAGCGCTAATATAAATAAATGGCACAGGGTAAACTTATAATAACGGAAACAGGGCGAAGCAGTAACAGAAATCATGAGGAGAGGTGACTTTATGAAAGATAATCTGAACAAACCAGAAGATAAGAAGCAGAAACAGCCAAAGTTTGAGAAGAAATCCACAGACCAGCGTACGCAGGCGACACCGCCGGTGGATAACTCTGGTGAGGAGGAGATCCCGGAGTGGAAAAGTTCGATCCGCAGGGAGCCGGTGCAGGAGGAGCAGCCGGAACGTAAGATGCCGGTTATCAATAAAAAGTATATGATAGCGGCGGCAGCGGTCGTTGTGCTGGGAGCGGCGGCGTTTGGCGTGGCACCGCGGCTCATGAAAGATCCGGAGACGAAGAAACAGATCGAGGAAGCGAAGAAGCAGGCTGCGCAGGAAGAAACTGCGAGCGCAGATGAGAGTCAGGAAAGCGCAGAGCAGGGGGAAGAATTACAGGCAGATGAGGCAGCCCTGAAATCGGATACATCAAATGTAACAGAAACAACAGATGAAACAGATATATCAGGCACCGGGCAGCAGGACAGCAAGGCTGATGGTAAGGAAAAAATCGCCACACCTCCAATCACAGGTCTCGCACATGCTGAGAGCTATGAATCTTTATATGAGATCCTGCACAAATGGCAGAGCGACAGCAACAACTGGAACGCAGCAGACGGTGCACGAGGAATTGAATTGTATTCATCTGATGCAGAGACAGATATGGTAAGCGAAAGCACCGCAGATGCTGTTGCCACGGAAGACTCCTCCGCGGCAATGTATCCGTCTGATATTGACTCCGGTTTTACCTATGATGAATCGCAGGAATCCACCGACCATTCAACAACCAATACACAGGAAGAAAACGTTGACGAGGCAGACATTGTCAAGACAGACGGGACCTACATCTATGCGATGAACAGCAGGGGTGATATCCGTATCGTAGATGCCGCTTCCATGAAACTGGTCAGCGAGATCTCCGGCGACCGTAATGCCGATTATATGGAAATGTATTTAAACGGCGACAGCCTCCAGGTGATCCGCCAGCAGGAGACATATATTACTTATAAAGGAGATATCAACCTTTCTTCATCTGACAGCGGCGACCAGGAGACCAACGCACAGAATAACAGCGACAGTAAAGCTAATAAGAACACCGATAAAGACAGCGAAACAGATAACACCGACACCAACACCGTCCGCGCCAGCTACAGCGTCCCGGTGACAACAGTCTCCATCGACACCTATGACATTTCCGACCGTGAGAATCCGAAACAGACAGGAACCTGCCAGCAGGACGGCACATACCTTTCTTCCAGAAGAAATGGCGGGAATCTTTATCTCTTTACTTCCTACTCCCCGGACACCACAGACGGGGTCGATGCAAAAGTAAAATACATTCCGAGGATTGATGACGAGTACATCGCATACGACCACATCTACCTGCCGGCAGCCGAAGAAACAACAGACTACACCTATGACGGCAAAAACTATCTGGTAGCATCCTCCGTCTCCGATGAGAATCCGGATCAGATCACAGACAGCATGGCAGTTGTCAGCGGCGCAGAGACTTTTTACGTAAGCGAATCCAACATCTATTCTGCTGTTTCCGACTGGACCGCATCCGACACGAAACCGCGCACGGAGATCGTCCGCATCGGTTATGAGGATGGCTTTTTTACAGAAGGAAGCACCGGTTCCGTATCCGGAGAACTCAACAATAGTTTTTCCATGGATGAATATAACGGAAACCTCCGCCTGGTTACAACAACCGCAGGCTGGAACAAAGATTACAGCGAATATACCAGAACCAACGGACTTTATATCCTTGATGCAGACATGAAAACCATTGGCAAGATCGAGAACCTTGCCGATAACGAAGAGATCAAGTCTGCCCGTTTCATGGGAGATACCGGATACTTTGTCACCTACAGAAACACAGACCCGCTGTTTTCAGCAGATCTTTCTGACCCGACGAAACCGAAGATCATCGGCGAACTCAAGATCACCGGTTTCTCCGAATACCTCCATTTCTACGGAGAAAACAAGCTGCTCGGTATCGGCTGGGAGACAGATCCCGACACAGGCAGCATCGAAGGGCTGAAATGCTCTATGTTCGACATCACAGATCCTTCCGATGTCAAAGAGATTGACCGCATTGTTCTCAAGAATGTATCCATCTGCGATGCGCTTTCCAATTACCGCGCGATCCTGGCATCCCCGGACAAAAACCTCTTCGGTTTTGCCTACGGACTGTATAAGAACAGCGGCACAGGAGACTACTACCACACAGAAGAACAGTATTACTACGGACTTCTTTCCTACAGCGAAGAAGACGGTTTTGTTCCGGGAGCATACCTGAACATCACACAGAGCGGTCTGTTTGACGATGCACTCACCAATACGGAATACCGCACCATGAGAGGCATTTATATTTCAGATACGTTTTATCTTGTTACAGAAAACGGCATCAGTTCCTACGATATGACAGACGGATATAAACTTACAGATACTCTTCTCTGGGAATCATAAGAAATCCCGTAATCTCTCATATTTACTCCTTGCAGGAATCAGACGAATAGTCTATACTAGAAATCAATTGGATGAGAAATGAAAGACAGAGAGGAAACAGATTATGAAGCTTACAACTGTAAGAGAAATTTACAAAAACAGAGAACAATATATGAACCAGGAAGTGACAGTAGGAGGCTGGGTCCGCAGCGTCCGTGGTTCCAAAGCATTTGGATTCATCGTCCTTCATGACGGAACCTATTTCGAGACACTTCAGATCGTATATCACGACACCATGGAGAACTTTGCTGAGATCAGCAAATTAAACGTAGGTGCTGCCATCATCGTCAAAGGAACCCTCGTTCCGACACCGGAAGCAAAGCAGCCGTTTGAGATCCAGGCAGAGGAAGTACAGGTAGAAGGCGCATCCGCACCGGACTACCCGCTTCAGAAGAAACGCCATACTCTTGAATACTTAAGAACCATGACACACTTAAGACCGAGAACAAACACTTTCCAGGCAGTATTCCGTGTACGTTCCCTGTGCGCTTATGCGATCCACAAATTCTTCCAGGAGAGAGGATTTGTTTACGTTCATACACCACTGATCACAGGAAGCGACTGTGAGGGTGCAGGAGAGATGTTCCAGGTAACCACACTGGATATGAAGAACCCGCCGCTGAACGAGGACGGAACTGTAGACTACAGCAAGGACTTCTTTGGCAAGGAGACAAACCTCACTGTAAGCGGACAGCTCAACGGCGAGACTTATGCACAGGCATTCCGCAACATCTACACCTTCGGACCGACCTTCCGTGCAGAGAACTCCAACACCACACGTCATGCTGCTGAGTTCTGGATGATCGAGCCAGAGTGTGCATTTGCAGACCTCAACGACAACATGGATCTCGCAGAAGCAATGCTCAAATACGTGATCCGTTATGTACTTGAGAACGCTCCGGAAGAAATGAACTTCTTCAATTCCTTCATCGACAAGGGACTTCTGGATCGTCTGAACCACGTAGTAAATTCCGAATTCGGTCATGTAACCTACACAGAAGCAATTGAGCTTCTTGAGAAAAACAACGACAAATTCGACTACAAAGTATTCTGGGGATGCGACCTTCAGACAGAGCATGAGCGCTATCTGACAGAGCAGATCTTTAAGAAACCTGTATTCGTTACAGATTATCCGAAGGAGATCAAAGCATTCTACATGAAACTGAATGACGACGGCAAGACCGTTGCAGCTATGGACTGCCTTGTTCCTGGAATCGGAGAGATCATCGGAGGAAGCCAGAGAGAGGACGACTACGAGAAACTGAAATCCCGTATGGATGAACTCGGACTCAAAGCCGAGGATTATCAGTTCTACATGGATCTCCGTAAATACGGTTCTACCCGTCATTCCGGATACGGACTTGGATTCGAACGCTGTGTAATGTATCTGACAGGAATGGGCAACATCCGTGACGTGATCCCGTTCCCGAGAACTGTAAATAACTGTGATTTATAAGGAGTAGTAATTAAATGATAAGATTTATTCATCTTGCAGATGTACACCTGGGGGCAGTGCCGGATCGAGGCTGCCCGTGGAGTCGCGAGCGGGAAGAAGAAATCTGGGAAACTTTCCGCCGGGTGATTGCGACAATACGCAAGAGCCCGGTGGATTTGCTGTTTATAGCCGGAGATCTCTTTCATCGACAGCCTCTTCTAAGCGAACTGAGAGAGATAAATGACCTTTTTGGCACGATCAGTCAGACCAGAGTCTTTCTTATGGCCGGAGACAGCGATTATATGAGGAAGGATTCTTTCTACCGGACATTCAAATGGAATCAGAATGTGTCATTTTTTGACGGAGAGAGCCATACCTGTATTGAGATTCCGGAGAAAAACGTCTATGTATATGGTCTGAGTTACGAACATAAGGAGATTCACGAAGCACTTTATGATGGCTGGAAGAAATCTGATAAAAGAGGATTTCACGTTCTGATGGCGCATGGTGGAGATACTGAGCATATCCCGATGGATTTCCGTAAACTGGCAGACGGTGGATTTGATTATATTGCACTTGGACATAAGCACCAGCAGCAGGCACCGTTCAAGGACTGGATGCTGTATTCCGGTGCGCTGGAGCCGATCGACAGGAATGACCTGGGAGAGCATGGATATATAGAAGGAACCTACGGTGAAGGTAAAGTAAGGACGCACTTCGTACCGTTTGCCAGCCGTTCTTACCAGAATCTTCTTCTGACAGTCAAAGAAGGTTCTACACAGCATACGTTGGAGGAAATGCTGCGTAACGAGATCATGAAGCGTGGCGGAAAAAATATCTACCGTATCATCATACAGGGAACCCGCTCCCCGGGAAGCCTTCTTCTCGCAGAACGCCTCAAAACAATGGGAAATATCGTGGAAGTTCTGGACGAGTCCCGTCCGGCATATGATCTTGAGAAACTGCACGAACAATATAAGGGAACCCTGATCGGGGACTATATCGAACAGTTTGCAGATAGCGGCAGCAGACCTGTCGTAGAGGACAAGGCACTTTATCACGGCCTGCAGTCCCTTTTGAATGCTTCTGTGCTTGTAAACGGGCGTGTTATGCAGGACGCAGAACAGAAGGATCTCGGACGCATTTTACAGATGCTCAAGATGTCCCGCAAGGGTTATCAGGTGCAGGTAGAACGCCGGAAGAAAGAGAATCTTGCTGAGAAACAGAAGATCCGTACCTCTATTGACCATATGAACAGGGAACTTCATGAACTGGAGGAAGAGAGAATTGAAATGCGCGCGCAGGAGGATTCTTTACGCAGACTGGATGGAGGTCACGGAGAGGGATTTTCGGAAGAACGTATTCAACAGCTGGAACGCAGAAATCAGATACAGGCAGCCGGAATCTGTGTAACATTGATTCTGTTTCTGGCAGGTGCACTCATTCTTGGCGTACATTTCAAAGAAACGATGCTGGCACTGGTAGCAGCCGCAGCCGGAATCTGCCTCGTGCTGCTGGAAGGCTTTTTCAATATGAAAACCATCCGTGAGCTTGAGAAGCGTCGGAGAGTCAAGAAGCGTTTCCTTGCGCGTCAGGACCGCTTACAGTCCGGCAAAGATGATCTCGATGAAGCAATCAAAGAAAAGGAGATCAGCCTGTCAAACCTGATGGAAGAGTACCAGGAAGTCGAAGACTATACATACCTTCCGATCGCAGAGGAGATAGAGATCGATTCCCTTAATCTGGCAATGTCCACGATCCAGAAGCTTGCAGGAGATCAGAACTAATATACTTATAAATTCAAATACCCCGCAGAGAAGATGCAAGAAACATCCTCCCCGCGGGGTATTTATTATGGAAGAAAAAATGTAATCAGATATTATTTCTCGTCATACTGAGCCATATAATTGGACACGCAGCGCTTGATCCTGTCTGCCGGGTTCAGCAGGTGGCTGACAGACATATCATGGTTCAGAGTGTCGATGATCAGGGCGATATACTTACTCATATCACAGCTGATGTAGTATGGCTTCGCAAGAAGTTCCGGAGTCTGATAGATCAGGTTGGTGGTCAGAAGCTTATCAAAGATTCCGTTTCTTGCAGCATCGTCAAACTTCTCAAGTCCGTCTGTAAAGAAGCCGAAGGTTGTGCAGATATAGATCCTGCCTGCACCACGTTTCTTGAGGAGAGATGCGATCTCAAGGATACTGTATCCGGAGGAGATCATATCGTCGATCAGGATAACGTCCTTGCCCTCGAGCTTCGGTCCAAGAAACTCGTAAGCTGCGATCGGATGACGGCCGTTTACCTTGCGGGTGTAGTCCAGTCTGCGGTAGTACATACCCATGTCAACACCGAGGACGTTGGCAAGGTAGATCGCTCTTCTCATACTTCCTTCATCCGGGCTGATGATCATGAAATGGTCATTGTCGATATGAAGTCCCTCTTCGTTCTTAAGAAGAGCCTTAATGAACTGATAAGCCGGCTGGATGGTCTCAAAACCATGAAGCGGAGTAGCATTCTGTACACGCGCATCATGTGCGTCAAAAGTGATGATGTTCTCTACGCCCATTCCGGTCAGTTCCTGGAGTGCAGATGCACAGTCCAGAGATTCACGGCCAGTACGTTTGCTCTGGCGGCTCTCATAAAGGTACGGCATGATGACATTGACACGGCGTGCTTTGCCGCCGATCGCTGCAATCACACGTTTCAGATCCTGAAAATGGTCGTCCGGAGACATCAGGTTGGTGAATCCGCTGATACGGTAAGTCAGGCTGTAGTTGGTTACATCTACCATAAGATAGATATCATCACCACGAACAGATTCATTGACCTCACCCTTACCTTCACCGGAGCCAAAACGAGGAGTTTTGACATCGACAATGTAAGAATCGCGCTGATATCCTTCAAATGCGAAGGACTGCATTTCTGCGTGGTCTCTTTCGTTTCTCCATTTAACAAGCCATTCATTGACCTTTTCGCCAAGGGGACGACAGCTTTCCAGAGGGATGAGTCCCAGTCTTCCTACTGGAAGTGTAGTCAGTTCCTTGTTGTTTAACTGTGCCATCTTTATTTTCCTCCTAAAAATATTTTCTGTATTCGGATGTCTTTGCCGATCAGTTTCAACATCTGATAGTTGCTCGCGATCCGGGAAAAAGTTCTCTCGGAATACGTGGCTGAGAAATCCTCAAGCGTCAGATTCGTTGAAATGACCGTGGATTTACGCCGGGCAATACGCTCGTTGATGCACAAAAATAACTGCGAGGATACAAAGCTGTTGGTCAGCTCCGTACCCAGATCATCAATGATCAGTAGATCACAGTCCAGGATAAAATTTTCGCCGGGGTCGGTTTCGGATTTTCTGGAAAAAGCTGTCTGAGCCATGCTGTCAAACAGATCAAACGCAGAAAAATACAAAACACAGTGAGAACTCTCCAGAAGTGCATTGGCGATACAGTGGGAAAGAAAAGTCTTGCCTACACCGGTGCTGCCATAGAAAAACAGATTCTGGAAGCGGGAGTCAAAATCCTGCACAAAGTTCCAGGCGGTATCGTAAGCCCGCTGTGCTGTCTGGCGGGCAGTTAATCCTGTTGCTTCATTTTTTATTGTATCAGAATACCAGTCAAAAGAAAAGTGCTCAAAATTTTCTTTTTTGAGAATCTCTGTAAGATTTGACTGTGTATAAAGAAGCTCGATCTCTGCTTTTTTGAAACAGGCGCATTTGCGGTGGCCGTCAGTATATCCTGTATCCTGACATTCACGGCAGAAATAATGCGGTTTCAGGTAATCCGCAGGAAACCCGTTTGCCTTGAGAAGAGAGATCCGCTCATTGGCAAGCGCAGCAACCTCCTCGCGCAGTTCCTCGATGGAAGCCGGCTGTCCGAGAAGCAATGCACGGGCCTTACGGGCACTCAAAGATGCGACTTCCTGGTCGATTTCCAGGAGTCTGGGAACTCGTGTATACGCTTCTTTGCGCCGCTCCTCGAGGGCACGCTGGACCTCTGACTGACGGCGGCTATATTCTCTCATGATGGTATCATATTGAAAATTCTGTAAAGCCACGCTTTCCTCCTTATGTGTAAAAAGCTTACTGATTCAGCAGATGCTTCTCATATTCGCTGAAATCATATTCTCTCTGTTCGAAATTGTTAAAACGGTTATTGGAAGCAGGTGCGGCCGGTTTCCTGGAGGCAGCCTTCTTACTCTGGCGGCGTTTCTGGTGCTCATCATCCAGAGAACGGATGTCGTCCAGAGTTTTGACTTCTTTCTTCTTCCAGCCCTCGAGGATCTTGTCCGTATACTGGAAACTTGCCTGTCCGGTCTGGAGAACGGTACGGTTACATGCCTCCTGGATGATCTCCATGGAAAAACAATACGTCTTGAGCCAGGTATCCATAAGCGTGATCTCTGTCTCAACCGGGTTACGGTTCGTGATCCCCAGCGCCTTGAGAATCGTAAAATATTCCTTATTATAACGTGAATTGGAACGCTTCGCCTGCTCGACAGTAGTGATGCCTTCCTCAGCCCAGGCAATGGCAACCTTCTCAATGTAACGGATGCTCTTGTGATTGTGGCTGACGCAGTATTCAAGAAGATACTCGATCAGATCCGCGCTTAAGCCAAGCCCGTCATAAAAGAAGAGCAGCTTCTGGCTCTCCGTAGGGGAGAGCGTCTTGCCGAGGTACTGTTCTGCGATATAAAGGATCTGGATGATCTCCTCATTCTGCTTCAGCTCGCGGATACGCTCAGGGGTCAGTTCCTGCTTCTTGTCAGAAGAAGCTTTGCCAGTGGGAACAGAAGGTTCCACAGCGGCGGAAGGAGCTGATGCAGCCTGAATGGCCGGCTGTTCTACGGTGGAAACGGTCTCCACAGAAGCAGAGACAGAAGACGCATTCTCCGTATGTTTATCCGGAGAGAGCAGTGCAATCCCGCAGAGTTTATCACTGTCTGTGAAATCAAGGACAAGGAGCTCCTGCTTTGCCCAGTATTTCAGCGCACGGAGGATGTCCCTCTCTGTGCACAGCAGACGGTCTGCCATCTGCTCCAGACTGAAAGAAACCGGAGCATTGGAGAGTGAACGCAAAAGATAGATATACACTTTGACGAATTCCCCGTTTGCCTCCGGCATATAATTGTCGATAAATGTGTTCGATAAGATCGTGATCTCCGTCATGGAGGAGTTTTGTAAGGTGATCATTGCCATGAAATATCGCTCACTTTCCAAGAAAAAATTCCGGTTAAATGCCGCCGAAACAGCGGCAGTCTGGAACAATTGGATTATAGCACAACCTTTTTCAAAAGAGAATAGGGTATTTTTCGGTAAAAGATTTCCACACTAAAATGTGGATAATGTGGATAATGTGGAAAGTGAAATTGGGATAAAATTATCTGCAACCATGATAAATGTCGATAAAACGTGCAAATCAGCGCATTTTTGCAGGTTTCCACATACACTTATGTAAACACTCCAGGGCAATAAAAATCCACATGCTATACACCGTCCAAAATGTGTATAAGCATGTGGATAATGTGGATAACTTACTTGCCGAGGAGCTGTTCTCCAATATTTACAACGTCTCCGGCCCCCATAGTTATCAACAGGTCACCCTGTGTACAATTTTCAAGCAAAAAGTTCTCGATTTCGTCGAAAGTCGGGAAATATTCGCACGGAGTACCGATCTCAGAGATCAGTTCCTGCAGGTTTGCGGAGGAAATTCCGAGGTTATCAGTCTCTCTGGCTGCATAAATATCAGCAAGAACGACATGATCTGCCAGGGAAAGAGCCTTGGCAAATTCCGGAAGCAGAGCCTTGGTACGTGTATAAGTATGCGGCTGGAAAACACACCAGATCTTTTTGTGTGGATAATTCTTTGCTGCATGGAGAGTTGCCTCGATCTCTGTCGGATGATGTGCATAATCATCGATGATCGTAACGCCGCCGATTTGTCCCTTGTACTGGAAACGGCGGTCTGTTCCTGTGAAGTCCTTAAGTCCCTCAAAGATCACTTCGTTGGAAAGTTCCAGAAGTTGTCCGCAGGCGATGGATGCCAGCGCATTGGAAACATTGTGGATTCCCGGAACGCGGAGAGTGCAGGTTCCGATCGGCTCACCGTTATGGAGTACGCGGAAAGTGGCATGTCCGAATTCATCGTATGTGATATTGTCGGCTGTGTAGTCGGCTTCTTTCTCAAGACTGTAGGTGATGACTTTGCATGGAAGATCCTTCGCGATCTCCTCGTATTTCGGAGTATCTGCGTTGATGATGAGTGCACCGTCTGCCGGAAGAAGTTCTGCAAACTTACGGAAAGAATGACGGATGTCATCGATATCCTTGAAGAAATCCAGATGATCCGCATCCATGTTCAGGATGATGCTGATCTTCGGGAAAAAGCTCAGGAAGCTGTTGGTGTACTCGCAGGCTTCGGTGAGGAAAGTCTCTGACTGACCGACACGGATATTTCCGCCGATCGCCGGAAGGATACCGCCGACACTGATGGTCGGGTCGCATTCACCTTTGAGCAGAATGTGGGAGATCATGGAAGTTGTGGTAGTCTTGCCATGAGTTCCGGATACTGCGATTGGGGTGTCGTAATTGCGCATGATCTGTCCGAGAAGCTGCGCTCTGGTGAGCATCGGGATGCCTTTCTCCTTTGCACAGGCGAATTCCGGGTTGTCCGGATGGATGGCTGCTGTGTAAACAACAACGTCAACAGAGTCCTTGATGTTGGAAGCACGCTGTCCGTAGTAGAGGGTAGCCCCTTTTTCCTCGAGAAGAGTGGTCAGCGGGCTTTTCTTCGCGTCAGAGCCGGAGATGGTGAATCCCTCTTCCAGAAGGACCTCAGCCAGTCCGCTCATGCTGATTCCGCCAATACCAATGAAATGGATGGCGATCGGTTTATGAAAGTCTATCTGATACATAATGATAATCTCCTTAATTTATTAACTGTGAAAATACGAAACAGTTACGCTAATATTATACCCCTTGAGGGTGGAAATGAAAAGTCTAAGTTTGATGGATGAAAAAATATACAATAAAATGTCGAAAAATTGTGCAGAACTCACATAAAAAGTAATGCGACGTTTTTTCGTAACACAAAAAACGTGTGCAATAAATATAAAAAATACAAAGTTTACACAAAAAAATTGTAAATAATGTTCACTAATCTTGATGAGTATGGTATAATTAAAAAATCAAACAAAACAAGAGGTGAGTGCATGATTAAGAAAGAGATGATCGCCATGCTGCTGGCTGGCGGTCAGGGCAGCAGACTTGGAGTATTGACAGCTAAGGTAGCGAAACCAGCGGTCGCCTTTGGGGGAAAATATCGTATCATTGATTTTCCGCTGAGTAACTGTATTAATTCAGGCATTGACACAGTGGGCGTTCTGACGCAGTATCAGCCATTGCGTCTGAATACACATATCGGAATCGGAATTCCGTGGGATCTGGACAGGAATGAGGGCGGTGTGACCGTATTGCCTCCATATGAGAGGAGCGACAACAGCGAATGGTACACCGGAACAGCAAATGCGATTTTCCAGAATCTCGATTACATGGAGCAGTATAATCCGGATTATGTGCTGATTCTTTCCGGCGACCACATCTACAAGATGGACTATGAGATCATGCTGAATTTCCACAAGGCAAACAAAGCGGATATCACAATTGCATGTATGCCTGTCCCTATGGAGGAAGCAAGCCGTTTCGGCATCATGGTGACTGACGAGACAGGACGTGTGAAGGAATTCGAGGAGAAACCGGAGAAGCCGAGCAGCAATCTGGCTTCTATGGGAATTTACATATTTAGCTGGCCTGTGCTGAAGGAGGCTCTGATCGCACTTAAGGCACAGAGCAACTGTGACTTTGGCAAGCATATCCTTCCTTATTGTAAGGACAAAGGGCAGAGACTTTTTGCCTACGAATACAGTGGATACTGGAAGGATGTTGGAACTCTGGGATCTTATTGGGAAGCCAATATGGAACTGATCGACATTGTTCCGGAGTTCAATCTTTATGAAGAATACTGGCGGATCTATACCAAGGGAGATATTATCCCGCCTCAGTATATCGCAGCGGATGCAGTGACAGACTGCTGTCTGATCGGCGAGGGCACGGAGATCTACGGTGAGGTCTATCATTCCGTCATCGGACCGAATGTCGTGATCGGCAAGGGAACGGTTGTGAAGGATTCCATCATTATGAGGAACACTGTAATAGGAGAGAACTCCGTTCTGGACAAGGCAATCATAGCAGAGGATGTCACCGTTGGCGATAACGTTATCATTGGATGCGGAGAAGAGGCGAAGAACGTCCTCAAGCCTGCAGTTTATGCGTTCGGACTTGCTACGATCGGAGAGCAGAGCGTCATACCGGACAATGTTAAGATAGGAAGAAACACTGCAATTTCAGGAATTACTGCAGCGGAGGATTATCCGAACGGAATTCTTGAGAGTGGACAGGTGATCAAAGCAAAGGATGGTGAGCAGTCATGAAGGCAATCGGGATTATCCTTGCAGGCGGCAACAACAGCCGTATGCGGGAATTGTCGGACAAGAGAGCAATCGCAGCAATGCCGGTAGCCGGAAGTTACCGCAGTATAGATTTCGCACTGAGCAATATGGCAAATTCACACGTACAGAAAGTTGCCGTACTGACCCAGTACAACGCAAGATCCCTCAACGAACACTTAAGTTCCTCCAAATGGTGGGACTTCGGCCGTAAGCAGGGAGGACTTTTTGTATTTACCCCTACGATCACCAAGGACAACAGCCTGTGGTATCAGGGAACAGCAGATGCCATTTACCAGAACATTGATTTCCTCAAGAAAAGCCATGAGCCGTATGTTGTGATCGCATCTGGCGACTGTATCTACAAGATGGATTACAACAAGGTTCTGGATTTCCATATTTCGAAACGTGCAGACATCACTGTTGTATGTACGACATGTAAGGACCAGAGTGAAGTAGAGCGTTTTGGCGTGGTCCGCATGAATGATGAATGCAGGATCGAAGAATTCGAAGAGAAACCGATCGTATCCAATTACAATACGATCTCTACCGGTATTTATGTCATCAGGCGCCGCCAGCTGATCGAGCTTCTGGAGCGCGCTGCCCAGGAAGGCAGACATGATTTTGTAAATGATATCCTTATCCGTTACAAAAACCTCAAACGAATTTACGGCTATAAGATAGATACATACTGGAGCAATATTTCTACTGCGGAAGCATATTATCGGACCAATATGGCATTCCTGCAGCCGGAGATCCGGAACTATTTCTTCAAACAGGAACCGGCAATCAAGACCAGGATCGACGACCTTCCACCGGCGAAGTACAATCCGGGAGCAGTCGTAAAGAACAGTCTTGTTGCAAGCGGATGCATCATCAATGGTACAGTTGAGAATTCTGTGCTGTTCAAGGATGTTTACGTAGGCAACAACTGTGTGATCAGGAATTCCGTGATCCTCAATGATGTTTATCTGGGCGATAATGTCCGGATCGAGAACTGCATCGTTGAGAGCCGAGATACGATCAGGGCAGATTCCTGTTACACCGGTGAGGACGGCAAGGTTCGTATCATTGTAGAAAAGAATGAAAGGTACGCATTATAATCAGGTCGCTGGTAATGGTGGCAGATAAATACAGAATCAAACTGTGCGTATGAAAAATGAAAGGGGCAGCAAACAAATGAATATTACAGATGTACGTGTGAGAAAGATTGCAAAAGAAGGAAAGATGAAAGCGGTCGTTTCGATCACAATAGATGATGAATTTGTAGTACATGATATCAAGGTGATCGAGGGAGAAAAGGGATTGTTCATCGCAATGCCGAGCCGCAAGGCAAGTGACGGAGAATACCGTGATATCGCACATCCGATCAATTCGCAGACAAGAGACCATATCCAGTCTCTGATCCTGGAGAAATATCAGGAACTTCTGAATACGGAAGACGGAGAGGAACTGGAGGAAGCTGCGGCGGAATAACAGATGCCAGTTGCACCAGCCTGTTGGGAGAGATCCCGGCGGGCTGTTTTTTTGTGCAGAATTGATGACAGATCTGCCTAGGGTGGTGCTGCGGAGAGAGTGGCGGACTGGTTTTGCGGTGTAATTTTTTTGTAACAGATATAGTGGATATGCGGTAAAATCGGGGATTTTTATTTGAAATGTTACATGAATGTTACAAAAATTAAATAAAAGTGTTGATTTTATGAAAAAATGTGTTATACTAAGGATACAAAAAAGTTATGAGGTGTTTATATGAAAAGTAAGAAAGTTCTTTCACTGCTGATAACATGTGCAATGACTGCTTCTATGGGAACAACCGTATTCGCTTCTACAGAAGATCAGATAGCCGCAGCACAGGCTCAGAAGCAGGAAGCGCAGGTAGGACTTGACCAGGCACAGGCAAACATCAGTGGCCTGGAGAGCAAGAAACAGGAACTCGAATCCTACCTGTCAGAACTGAATTCACAATATAATGAACTGACAGAGAGCATTTCCCAGTTAAGCACACAGGCCGCTGAGAAAGAGGACGAGTTAAACAAAGTCAAGGTTGCACTCGCCAGTGCGAAGAAGGCAGCCATCAAGCAGAAGGAAGCAATGTCCGACCGTATCCAGTACATATATGAGCACGGCGGCACAACCATGTTTGAGGCACTGATCTCAGCAGGAAGTCTTTCCGAGCTCCTGAATCAGGCAAACAACATTTCCGAGCTGTCCAAATACGACAGAAACATGCTTGAGAAATACGAGGCAACACAGCAGAATATCGCCGATCAGCAGCAGAAGATCGAGGAGGAATCCGCTTCCATCAATACTATGCTCGCAGAGAAAGGCTCCAAGCAGCAGGAGGTTCAGAACCTTGTTGCTACAACAAGCGATAATATCAGCTCCTATGTAAATCAGATCAGCGCAAGTCAGGAAGAAGCGAATGCTCTGATGGCAGAGGTCAACAACGCAGACAATGATATCGCAGTCCTGATGGAGCAGGCTGAGCAGGAGCGTGCAGCTGAGGAAGCAGCGGCTCAGGCAGCAGCCGAGGCAGCGGCAGCAGAAGCTGCAAATGAGGAGGATTCTTCTGATTACAGCGAGGATGCATCCAGTGACGAGGATTACTCTGAGGACGAGTCCTATGATGAGAGTGATGATTCCTACACAGAGGATAGTTCTTCTGACAGCTCCGATGATTATTCTGAGGATGATAATGCAGGAACTATCGATGATGACAGCCAGTATACAGATGAAACAGAGGATACTTCCAGTGATGATTCCAGCGAGGATACAAGCTCTGACAGTTCTTCTGACAGCAGCGATACATCTTCCAGCGACAGCAGTTCTTCTTCTGACTCCAGTCAGGGAACTTACCTTGGAAACTTCAAGCTGACTGCTTACTGTAACTGTGCGATCTGCTGCGGAACAGCAGGAAACGCAACAGCCAGCGGAACCATGCCGGTAGCAGGACGTACCGTAGCCATGGCAGGCGTACCGTTCGGAACCAAACTTCTCATCAACGGCAACGTTTACACCGTAGAAGACCTTGGAACTCCATACGGACACGTAGATATCTACTGCAGCAGCCACAGCGAGGCGCTGAGCTTCGGACTGCAGTATGCAGATGTTTACCAGCTTAACTAAATTCAATTATTAATGAATATAATAAAAAGCCTGTACCCCAGGATCACTTGTCGGTTGGATGAGTGGTGTGGGGCGCGGGCTTTTTTGATTTACAGGTACGGTGTACCGGGGATTTCGGGGTAGCTGCCCATGCCGATGAGGAGTTCGAGGCCGACCTGGCGGGCTTCGAGGACGGCGGCTTTGACGGCACTGGCATCACCGGAGATACCGAGGATGACTTCATTGGAGTGGCTGGTGCCGATGCTCGGGGTCATGTAGCAGGCGATGTTGACGGCGGAAGCTTTCATTGCGGTGTCAGCCATGACGAGACCGATCGCAGCAGGGGATCCTGCCATGAAGCCGAAAGCCTGTCCCGGTACAGCGTGGAAAGCTTTTTGCAGGGCTGCGCCTGCGCTGGCGGAAAATGTAAATTCAAGATGTCCGGAGTCGCTGATGTACAGCTCTCCGGCATTTTTTTTCGTGAGTTCAAGTGCGAGTTCGATCGCGTGGCGTACATCGGAAACATCGTTACCGCCGATCACGATGTAGTTGCCGTGGCCGCCCCAGCCCTTGGTGTCTCTTGGAAATTCGATGGAGAGGACTTCGGTGTTGGTGGCTTTGACTGCGTCGTCTATTGCGGTGATTTGACCGGCGGCTCCGGTCCGGGAGCTGAAGAGACCGAGGGTGTGGTATTTGGTGCTGATGTTCATGGTGGATAGTAAGGTGTCATCTATGCCGGAGATGACGAGGCCGATGGTGTCGAGGACGGTGGTGCCGACGAATTCGGTGCGGGTGCAGTGGGTGCTGATGTTGTGTATATCTATCATAGTGGGTTCTCCTTTCGCCCGCCGCTGGCGCTGTCTCTTATACACATCTCCGAGCCCACGAGACTAAGGCGAATCTCGT
>ERZ1026947.342-NODE-342-length-31224-cov-9.590202_pt1 | contig 31224 bp, 14 predicted proteins | sample MGYA00519568_ERZ1026947 | MGnify/ENA primary metagenome ERZ1026947 (study PRJEB26926, sample SAMN06164744) | human gut metagenome | biome: ENVO:00009003; feature: ENVO:2100002; material: ENVO:00002003 | host: Homo sapiens | place: USA | collected 2012 ...
AAAGCAAGGACGCTTTGGTTGCTTGCCAAAAGTTTTGCACGATGCAAAACCAACAAAGCAAGCAACGCTCGACACCCCATTTTTATCAATGATGGAGATTTATCTATAAGCTATTATTTCTTCTTGGCTTTCTTTTTCGGCACAGGTGTTATCCGTTCGAGAATTTCGACCGCCTTTGCCGTAAGCTCCCTGTCCTCTATGTCAAGTATATAATGCTCCTTTGCACTGTCATACGGCACACCGCACTCAGCACCCGACATAAGTTCTTCGATTTCGGGGAGTTTTTTAATATATACCGTATTGTCGCAGACGAGCAGGACAGGCTTATCATTGACATAAACCATATATTCGCCGAACATCTTTTTATACCGCACGTTTTCTATGCCGACAAGCTGTTCACATACGAACTCTATATATTCCTGCGATGTCGCCATTTCTCAGCCTCTGCCTTCTTTTCTCTTTACAAAAAATCTTATTGCAAACAGCACCGCCAGCATAAGTGCCAACGAGAAGCCAAGCACTATGAATACGTTATGCACAAAGCCCGACAGCAGATAGCCGACAACGCACACCGCCGCAACTGTCAGCGCATAAGGAAGCTGTGTCGAAACGTGATTGACGTGGTCGCACTGTGCGCCTGTCGATGCCATAATGGTGGTGTCCGAGATAGGCGAACAGTGGTCGCCGCACACCGCACCCGCAAGGCAGGCTGAAATGCAGATGATGACCATTGACGGAATTTCTCCCGTCTGCGAAACATTCGCAAGCTCCGCCTCAAACACGCTCGTAACAATAGGGATAAGTATGCCGAACGTTCCCCACGATGTACCCGTTGCAAAAGCAAGCCCGATAGCCACCACGAACAGTATTACAGGCAGAAGCACACTCAGCGCCGTTGCACTCTGTACCACTCCCGAAACAAAAGCGCCTGCTTCAAGGTGGTTTGTCATCGTTTTAAGCGTCCACGCAAAAGTCAGTATAAGTATCGCAGGCACCATCTGCTTGAATCCTGCGGCGATAGAATCCATACATTCGTTGAACTTCAGCACACGGCGGAACATATAATATGCGATTATAACAATAAGCGCCGAGATAGAGCCGAGCGACAGACCGTAGGCCGCATCGCAGTTTGCAAATGCCGTCACAAAATCCGTACCGGAGAAAAATCCGCCCGTATAGATCATACCCACAACGCAGAACACGATAAGCACAGCAACCGGAAGTATAAGGTCAATAACCCTGCCACGCTCGGTCACCGGCTGTGCGTCCTGCTCATAAGTATTGTTTTGTGTCGTGAAAATATCACCGTTCTTTGCGTTATCCTCGTGTATTTTCATCGGTCCGTAATCCGTATCGCTCACCGATATGAATATTACCATAAGTATCGTTAAAAATGCGTACAGATTATACGGGATAGTGTTTATGAACAGTGATATTCCGTTTACGCCCTCGACCGTACCGCTTACCGCCGCCGCCCACGATGAGATGGGTGCGATAATGCAGATAGGTGCGGCTGTCGAATCTATAAGATAAGCGAGCTTTGAACGTGATATGTTGTGCTTGTCGGTTATCGGCCTCATTACCGAGCCTACCGTCAGACAGTTGAAATAATCGTCAACGAATATCAGCACACCGAGGAAAAACGTTGACAGTGCAACTCCACGTCTGCCCTTGATATGAGCCGCCGCCCATTCACCGTAGGCACGGCTGCCGCCCGCCTTGTTCATCAATACAACGATTATTCCCAGTACGACAAGGAACACCAGTATTCCGACATTGTATGCGTTTGAAAGATTTGTTATAAGACCGTCCTGCACGACCGCCTTGAACGTTCCCTCAAATCCCGTTCCCGATGCCGCCGCATAGATTATTCCGCCCGACAATATTCCGACAAACAGCGAGGAATACACTTCCTTAGTGATAAGCGCAAGTCCTATCGCTATGACCGGCGGAAACAGCGACCACAGCGTACCCTTGGCTTCGGTTATCGGTGCGGCAATAATACAGCATACCGTAAAAGCCACGATAAGCAAACCGAACACCGCTTTGCTAAGATAAGATTTTTTCTTCTTTTCCATTGTTACTTCCTTTTCGCCCGTAAGCCTGTCACACGGGCGGATTTACGTTTTAAGATACTTTAATGGTACATTATTTCGGCTCTGTTGTCAAGCGTTTACAGCATAAAACCGCCGTAAAAAAGCGTATTTCCTGCACTTGCAACCAAAAATTCCGCCCCGATGATACGGGACGGAATAATTCTGTATCGGTGCGTCACGAATGTGCTCTGCAATAAATCTCAATTGCCTTTGCGGTGAATACCGCCGTGCCTGTTCCTCCGTACCTGTCGATATTATCGGTAAATTCACCGCCTGCCGCATACATAGTGCCGAGAGAGGACAGTATATCCGTATTGCAGTCATAATAATTATCCGTTATGAACCGGCGCAAGGTTTCAACCTGTTGCTGTACCTCTTTGCTGTCGGGCAACTTGTCTTTCAGTTTGCCGAACTCAGCGAATATCATCATAAATCTCTTGTTGACGTTGCTTTTTTCATCATCGGACATACTGCTCGTTTTTTCTTCGTACTGTTCGTACTGTGCGGTGTTTCCCCACTGCTCTTTCGCTTTTGCTTCGTATTCTTTCATCTTTTTCGTGTCAAATACAGAAAAATCCATTATATCAACTCCTGTTGTTCGTATTTTACGGGCAAATTCTATCAGATTGTCGATACGTTCTCTTTTCATTGTCAGAAGTTCTATCTGTTGTTCAAGTGCCTTATCCCTGTCAAAATTGTCGGCACTGATTATCCTGCTTATGTCTTTCAATGAAAATTCCAGTTCCCTGAACAGTAAAATCTGCTGTAGTCTTTCGAGTGCCGTATCGTCATACAGCCTGTATCCCGTATCAGTACGTCCGCTCGGTTTCAAAAGCCCGATGTTATCATAGTACTGAAGAGTGCGTATACTCACTCCGGTCATTTTACTTACTTCATTTACCGTCATCATCTGATTTTCCTCCCGCAAGGCACATTATAAACTATTACGCAGCGTCAGAGTCAATACTTTTCCGAAAAATTTTTAAAAAATATTTCAACAGTAAATTCTTTCTGTCACCGTTTTCTCTTGTTGTCGTCTTTTCTTATGATATAATCCTCTTTCACAAACAGCTTTACAAGTCTGGGGTATCTGTCCGCATTACTCATTATATAAGTCGATGCAACAACATACAATATCGCAAAAGCAAAGAAAATTCCCGATAAAACGAATGAGGTCTTGCGGTTTTCGTCGTTTACACTGTTTACATCATCAAGCGATACATAACAAGTATTGCCGCAGGAAAACAGGCATATATCGGTTTCTTCGTCGTTTTCTTTATCAATGTAACCTATCTCAAATTCCCTGTTCTTTGATATGTTTATCTCAATATCTTTATATTCCTGCGAATTATCTTCTATAAATCCGGTCGCAAACGTCCGCTTCTCACCGGCTCTATCCGATACCATAATTATAAATCTGCCGCTGTTATCGCTTTTGTCAAAGTGATATTCCGTAATTCTGCCCGTATATATTGTTATTTCATCGGGCATTATATCTGGTGTTGCAAACAACGCAACAACGAGCGAAAATACAGATAACGCCATAACAATAATATCAACAAGAATAAACCCCTCAGGTTTGCGGATATTACCACGGAACAGCTTTGATTTTTCAGAGCTTATGACCTCGGCATTTTCCGAACGCTGTATCAGTTTCTTTGCAAAGCCGTCAATATTGAAAGCATTTTCATCTATCAATATAAGCCTTTTGCCGACAGTGATAATCAGATTTTCGCCGTAACGTATTTTCTTCACTTGTGAATATTCATACCTGTGTGTTATCCTCAGCATATCACGATAAGTAAAGTCCTTATCGGTGTAATCTACCCTCTGATTTACAGTAAGGACAAGTATAACGCCAAGCACGACAAATACGCCGAATACGATACAGGCAGCCACACCTGCACCGCTTATTGCCGCAGCTACCGTCACAATGCCGAAAAAAAGTGCGCATACAAGCCCGATAACCGCTATCTCTCTGCTGTTTATTACCGTCCTGTAATCTATTTTATTTTTTGATTTATATTTCATTGTTCCCTCTCACGAGTACATCTCTGCATTATCTTCGTTCATTATATGATCTGTTTTTTTCATACGCAATACGGGGTGAACCGTCAGCAACATAAATGATACCGCATTTTGCAAATCCGTTTTTCTCAATAAGATGCCTCGTTTCTTGTTATCCTGATGCGTATCTATCGCACAAGAGTTATTGTCAGCCGAGACATCTGTTTTCTCCTTGCCGTTTATTCTTATATGAATTTATTATACTCGATTTAACTTCTTCGGTCAACCAAAAATTCCGCCCCGATAACCCGGGACGGAAAAAATCTGTATTCAATATGCTATCCGAACCCGTCAATCTTCCCTGTACTCCATAGTATACAGATACTGACCGGATTTCAGTTGCTTTTTAGCGGTATTCTTCATTCCGCACTTAGTGTATTTAGCTACCTTAAGTGCAGTGTCGGTATCAAGCACGCAGGGTATGCCCTCCCTTTCCGCTTCGGAAAAAGGGTGTTCCAGTATCTTTTTCATATATCCTTTTCCCTGATATTCACGCAGAACTACCACCATCGACACCGCTACATAATCCTTTTCCTTTTTGTAGACTTTGGCATAAAGCTCCTCGCTTGAACCTGCCACTATTCTCACACTGCGAAATGACATCTCCCTGAGCATTCTCCCGACCATATGTAACGCAGGCTTCAGCTTTATCTTAGTGCTTTTGCGCCAATACGCAAGAAACCCCTCGTGATTGTCGGACGTAGTGTACAAAACCCCCGAATTATAGAAATACTCCGTCATTATCTCAAACGCCTTTATAATATCCTCACGGGGCGCAGTTGTGGCAATACCGTCGCCCTCTGCGGCGAAGGCTTCGCCGATAAGCGTTCCGTAATGCGCCAGCTCTTCCTTTGTCATATTACTTACTTTCTGCATGGTTTTTCCGCTCCTGTTCTAAAGTTAGTTATCGCTAATTATATTATAACCGATTTCAATCCGGCGGTCAACCAAAAATTCTGCAATTTCCAAAGCAGACTGCTTTATATCAAAAACAGCGTTTTACCTGCATACCGCAAACAGTCAATAAAATCAGCCGTATATTATGCAAAAACTGTTTTCGCATTTTTTATTTCGGCATTTTCCATCCTTTTCGCATTTTTTATTTTGACATTTTCCATCCTTTTCGCATTTTTTATTTTGCTGTTTTACTCCTTTTCCGCACTTTTTACAATACCCATCCCCGTTTTCAGCATACAAAACCCCGCCCACGAAATCACGGAGGCGGAGTGGTATATGTTTAATCATTTTTACTAATAATTTTACTTGCCAATTTGCCTATTATTTTAGTCAATTCATTTTCAAAATCTCTCGAAACATCATCTGCATAACTTATTGCATGAGCACACTCGTGCAATAACGTACCAGCATAGTCAGTAATACAGCTAAGCTGATTTCGCTTAATGAGAATTTTTCCTTCTTCCTGTATCCAAAGTCCTACAGTTTTATAGTAAAACTCATTTTCATAAATTTTATCTACTATTTGTATGATTCTTACGGATTTTGGCTTACCGCCTATTGTATTCAATATATCCGAAGTTTTATTATAAATGTTTCGTTCATTTAATGTCAATTCTGAAATATCAACAACAGTTGGCGAAAACTTGCTTTTCTCATCTTCTATATATTGCCTTACCGTTGTTAACGTGTCACCATTTTCTGCAGTATCATTATACTGATCCATTTTATTTACTAAACTATCAGATACAACTATCGGGTTCTGACCTTTTCTTCTCATATCATCAATTATCGAAGGAGTATCTATCGCTTGCTGTGCAGTAACAAAAGTTGTTGTAGAATCAATTTGGCTTAGCTTTTTTGACGCATATATAGCAACATCGTTCCATGACAATTCATCGTGCTTATCGCCTGAGGTATAATTCTGCAAATCATACACTAATTCTTCTATCACTTCTTCCGAATCGCAACTCAGCAATATATCTTTTATTCTGCTCGTATATGCACTTCTGCCAACATTAGTTCGTTCTCGATTCAAAGCCTTCTTTATTTGACTGTTAAGTAAAGTGATGTTGTATGAAAACAAAAAATTATCTTCTTGAGCGACTTTAACGCCATTAATATAAATGATACTGCCAGTACCATTTTTTTGAATTACTTGTCCGTATTTGGTTGTTTCCAATATATCATCATTTGTGAAAGACAAGAAAAGCGATTTTGCTTTCTCAATATCATCTGCAGCACATCCAAACAAACAAAAATCAGTTCCAATCATATTCTCGTTTTCAGGAGGTAAAATTTCTGCGTGCAAAGTAATGATATCTTCAAAACCAACTTTTGATGCAGTCTTTAAAGTAATATCACCATATTTTGATTTGATTTTTACTTTTATATTGTGCCGATATAATGTAGCTAAAGCATCTTTCAAACCAACACCAAATCTACCAATGAGTTTATCGTTATTCAATTTTTCGTCATTTTCATTCTGCGTTAAATGATGATAATTCAAACCACGTCCATAATCTTTAATATGCCACCAACTGCTATCATCTTGGTAGATATCGATGTTTTTGGTTCTTGTAAGTATCTGCTCATCCAATGCGTTTGCAATAATCTCTCGTATAGCATGATAAACTTCCCAATTTTCAAGTATTTTTTCAATGTTTAAATCGAATTCTCTGATTTTCTCCATAGCAATTTGCTCCTCATAATATTTTGTAAGGTCAAAAAATTACCGCTAAAAACATATTACCATTTATTTTTAATTTTGTCAACACCATTGAAAGCTATACAAAAACCCCGCCCCCGAAACCTCGGGAGCGGGGAAATCGCCTATATCTATCGCTTCACTTACGCATTCTTGTCAAGACCTGTGATTTCAAGTGTATCACGGGCGATAAGAAGCTCCTCGTTTGTAGGAATTACCCATACCTCAACCTTGCTGTCGGGAGCAGAGATCTTTGTGAGCTTGCCCTTTAAGCCGTCGTTTACAGAGTTGTCGAGCTTGATGCCGAGATATTCCATATTCTCGCATACGCCCTTTCTGACTTCGGGAGCGTTCTCGCCGATACCGCCTGTGAATATAACAACATCAAGACCGTTCATAGCGGCTGTGTAAGAACCGATGTACTTCTTTATCTCGTATGTCAGCATATCTGTAACAAGCTGTGAACGCTTGTCGCCCTGCTGTGCGGCACTTGTAATATCTCTGTTGTCGCTGAACTGACCCGAAAGTCCGAGGAAGCCCGACTTCTTGTTGAGATAGTCGCTCATCTGTGCGGGAGTGAAGCCCAGCTTGTTCTGCACGAATTCAACAGCCGAGGGGTCAACACTGCCCGAGCGTGTACCCATGATGATACCGTCAAGAGGAGTAAAGCCCATTGATGTATCTACAGACTTTCCGTCCTTGATAGCTGTTATGGATGAACCGTTGCCGAGGTGGCAAGATACGATGTTAAGACCTTCAAGGCTCTTGCCTGTGACCTCGCCGTACTTCATTGATACAAAGCGGTGTGATGTTCCGTGGAAGCCGTACTTTCTTACGTGGAACTGCTCATAGCACTCATAAGGCATACCGAACATATAAGCCTTGGGAGGCATTGTCTGGTGGAACGCCGTATCGAATACTACTACCTGAGGAGTTGTTTCGGGGATAACCTTCTTGCAGGCTCTCAGCGCAAGTGCGTGTGCGTGGTTATGTACGGGAGCAAGGTCTGCAAGACCGTCTATCTGATCTATGACCTCGTCTGTTACGATTGTTGTCTTTGTGAATACCTCAGCGCCCTGCACTATTCTGTGACCTACAGCGCCTATCTCGCTCATATCCTTGATAACAGCGGCATCGCCCTTTGTCATTACCTCAACCAGCTTTTCAAAAGCCTCTGTGTGAGTGGGGAACGAACATTCCTCTACATATTCCCTGCCGTCAAATGTCTTGTGAGTGATCTTTCCGTCTATACCGATACGCTCGCAATTTCCCTTTGCTATGACCGACTCATCCTTCATATCTATAAGCTGATACTTCAGTGATGAACTGCCGGCATTTACTACCAGAATTTTCATTTAAATAAGATACCTTTCTGAATTTATTTTTGCTGAACGCAATATCATTATTATTTTAAACCAAACCGCCCGAAAAATCAAGTGCTTTGACGAAAAATACGACTGCTTGCCGATATTTTTACACCATGAGGAGAAAACAAGAAAAACCGCCCTATTTAAAAGGCGGTTGATTTTTAACTCAATCTTGGGAGCGACTGTTTATGAAGTTGCATTTCCCCCGATAATATGCTAAAATATTCACGAGGGAAACCTTGGACGATAGGCGGTCAATTCATCTCCCGAAGTGCCAAAGCACTTTGAAAGGAGGTGAAGCTGTGTACATAACGCTAAGTGATTTAACACAGATAGGAATATTTCTTACTGCTTTCACAGTTATGATTTTCACAATCATTTCTTTTAATAAAAAGAAATAACCGCCCATGTCTCTCCAAACTGTGTGCGGTTATTCATCGTAATCAGGGAGCGACCGTCTGTCGTTTCCCTCTTTTTGTATCTATAATATAACACAAAATCAAGCCGGTGTCAAGTGCATCGCCCGGCATAATCCGAAGAACCGCCCCGATTAAAAGGCGGTTTTCCGTTTATCCGGTTTTCCTCACAGGCCTTATATACTTCCAGTATCTCATGCAGTCGTGATAGAAGTAAAATACCCTGCCCTGCGTTTTGTCAAGCTCATAGCCCGACTTTTCATAGTCAAAGTCCTTCATAGCCTGTTCTATCTTTGCTTCAACCGCACTGTTTTCGGTCTGAAAGTCGAACGGTCCGTGCTCAAACACGATATACTCGCCCTCAGGCACGTCCATGATCTGCATCTGCTTTGGCATCTCTCCGCTGTAGTCGGCAGGAAGCCTTACACCGTAAGCCTCAGCCAGCGGAATGCCCCAGCTGCATATTCTTCCCTCAGGCTCGTTTATGTACGCCATCACCTGACCGCTTCCGCTGTTCGCCTCATCGCCGCCCATATCGTCGAGCTTGCCCTTGATACTGTCAAGCAGTCCGCATATAGTTGCACAATCCTGTCCGGGAATGTGACTCTGCTTTTCCCAGAAGTCGTAATACCCTATACTCTCGAAGTTTCTGATATGCAGGAATTTATGAGCCGGTATCGTTACGAAATACGCCTTAATATCACTGTTTGTCTGTGCCATACCTGTTCCTCCTATGCCTAAAAGATAGCAGTCGAAAGGCCTTATAGCCGTGCGGAGAATTACAGGTACAGGGTGTAAGCGGTAAGCGCTCGGAGTAATTCCGTATGCCGCTTTGAATGCCCTTGTGAATGCCTCGTGAGATGTAAAGCCGTAGTCGATCGCTATGTCAAGTATGCCCTTGTCGGTATCTCTCAGTTCCCTCAGTGCAAAAGCAAGCCTGCGGTATCTCATATAATCCCTGAGCTTCATTCCCGATATTTTGCTGAATTTCCTTGAAACATAGTATTCCGAGTAGCCAAGCGTCTGCGACAGCCCGCCGAGTGTCAGCCTTTCGTCCTCGCCGCTTTTTATACACCTGTCTATGTCGTCAACAATATTCTGAATATTCATATACCATTCGTTTATCCCGTTCATCTGTTTTTCTCCCGTACAGCTTTCTTCCGCCTTTTCGACTGTATTCATTTTATCACAAACGAGAAAGCCGAAACTTGATACGGCTTGCTGTTTTTACTGAAGGCAGCACAGTATTTTCATATCAGATCAAGATAAGTCTTGAGATCGCCGACAAACTGATTCCCGCACCGTGCAAGCTCACCGAGCACTCGATCGGTTCCTTTTTCGGTCGTATACCAGTTTTCTTTGGTGATGTTATAGCAATGTACGGGGCAGACCGTCATATCAACATTTGGGAAAGCCATTTGATACAGCATTAAGCATCGGCGAGCATGAAAGGCTTTACAAACAATTATACCGCTTTTTATCATTATGCCCTTTTCATCAACGGCTTTACGAGAGAGAAATGCGTTATCACGGGTATGCCCCGACTTGCTTTCTTCAATGATCGCAGTCTGCGGAACGCCGTTTTTTACGAGTACATCTGTAAAAAACTCGCAGTCTGACCGGTAATCGCCACTATAAATTTCCGCTTTTGAGCGGACGCCGTGCCATTTTTCCTCTTTAACGCTTACTCCTCCTGACGGGACTATCCAATCAGTCAAACCTTGTCGGTATAATTCTGCGGCATATTCGGGCTGTTCAGGGTGTGAGCCGCCCGGCAGAAAAATCGCATCGACCTTTTGAGGTTCTCCTGACACAAAGATATAATCTGAAATATCTGTGATGATCCGGTTTGGCATAGGGGTTCTCCTCTTAGTTTTTTTGTAAAAGAAAAATGCGTGATCGATACAGCTTGCTGTTTTTACTACTCCTCCGGCGTAAAGAACACATTCCCGTCATCGTCTGTCGTAAACACCGTGAAGCCTGTATAGCACACGTTTCCGTAAATGTCGTTTATAACAAAACTGTATCTGTAGTCGCCTGCAGGCAGATTGACAAACTCTATCATATTGTCGCCGCTGTAGGTGCATTCATCGCCCTCGGCTTTGCCTGCAAAGTTACCCTCGCTGTCGTAGGTGTTGAATATCGGCACTATGACATCTCCCTCTTTAAGCGGAACAACGCTTCTTGCCGACTCGCCGTTTTCGTTTACACCGTCCCATGTTCCAAGCGCCGTTATGTCATACGCATTGCCGTCCTGCGTCATAGCTATACGCAGATTTGTTTCCTTGCCGTTGAGCTTCACGGGAGATGTGTAAACCGAGCTGTTTCCGTTCTTCTCCACTATGAACATAGGGATAAGATTATTCTCGATCATATACCACTGACCGCTGAAATTATCCTCGACCAGTCCCGATGAGAAATCAACCTTTGTACTCTGGTCAACACCGAATTCGATAAGCTCGCCCGTTTCCTCGTCAACACGGTAAACTGAGCAGTTTACACTCGCAAGGTTGTTTATAGTATCGTCCGTAACATTAAAGTAGAACGTTCCCTCATCATCAAGCACAGGGCCGACATCTATCTGCACACTGCTCTTATCACCGCAGAAGCCCATGTTGTCGGTCTTGTTGTTGTAATGTTCCCAGTTGCTCTCATAGTCGGAATAATCCCCGTCGCTCCAGTACACCGCACCGTCCGCAAGCCATGTTTTTTCACCGCTGTACCCGTCCGTACTGCCGTTTTGTGCGCCGTATGCGATTCTGTCAACAAACGTCATATAGTACGGGCTTACGCACACCTTGCCGAATGTGGCAAGCTCGTTAGAGCCTGAAACGCCGAACGGATAGTAGGTCGAAAGCCCCGTTGAGCCGTCCTTGTCCTCGCCGTAAATGTTATACACTACCGCCTTTTCAAGCGCCGACATGACCTTGTCCGCCTTGTCGCCCGATACCGTAGCCGCTATCATAGAGCCGAGATCCACCATGTTGGTATATCCCTCTGTATCGTTGTTACTGCCGTATGCTCTTACGGTATAGATGCTTCTTACCGCATTTGCAAGCAGTGCAGGGTCGGAAGAAATATCGTTCATTTCCTCGGCGGCATCATTCACCGCCTTTACAAGTTCGTCTATTCGGCTGAGATCCGTTATCGAAAGCGTAGCCTCGCCGCCTGCGCCGATAGCCTCGCACGATGCCATAAAGCTGTCAGCGACCGTCTTTCCGAGTTCGGCTGTATCCGCTGTCGGATTACTTTCCATAAAGCCTGCTATCTCGGTATAATCCCAGCCGTAGCCGGGTTCAGTTTCTTCCGATGCAAACATATAGTCTGCGTGCGGAACAAGCATATTCGCCGTTTCGACCGTTGCCATAAGGCAAGCGTCAAAGCCGATGAACGCAAACTTATCCGTCATCTTATCATATACAGATGTAAGCGCAGTGTCTATCTCCTCAAGCGACAGCGAATCGTTCTCGTTAAGCTCATCGAAGCACACGCCGCTTATACTTCCTCCGCCGTGATTCCAGAAGATAAGCCCCATTTTAGCCGCCGCATAGTTTTCTATACCCCAGCTTAAAAAATCGACAAGCACATCCTCCTTGCCCATATTGACAGACTCTTTTTCTTCGATAAGGCTTATTTCTCCGCCGGTTACAACATAACGCTGTGTCTTTTCGGCAGAGATGCCGTATGTATCCGCCCACGCTCCGGCACCGCCCGTCTGAATGACGAATTTCACGTTCTCGCTTTGTGACCCTGCGATCATTTCCTCAATGTCGCCGCTCGCAAGCCCGTTCTCGCTTTCAAGGTCGCTTCCGCACATATAAACGAATACCGTCTGTGTGCCGTCCTCGCCCATAGGTTTTTCGGCTTCACGCTGTTTTCTTGCAATGCTTATCCCGTCCGAACCGCTGAACGTCAGCTTTGACGCACGACTGCCCGTAACATTCCCGTCATATTTATTATCACTGCCTTCACTGCTTTCCGCATTGCCGCCGTCACTCGTCTGCCTGTTGTCGCTTGCCGTGCTGTCGGAAATCTCCTCCTCATCGTCAAGGCAACCGCTCGAAAGCACAGCCGTTGCAAGCACCGATACCGCAAGCAGTGTCCGTAATATCTTTTCGCTTGTTTTTCTCATAAGCACTCCTTTTCTCTTAGCCGTAATTATAACCATATTCTCACATATTAATTATAATCGTTTTTCTCGGCAATTGCAACGAAAAGGCACAAACGGTATTTAATCGGCTGAAAACGGTAATCCCCCTCGCCGCCCTAAACTTCCAAAACCGCATTATTCCTCTCACTTTTCGTAATGCTAACATCTGTATTCTCCGATATGATTCTGTATCCGCACTATCCCACCCACTTTTCGTAGGGCGAGGGGCTTGCCCCTCCCGTTGCACCGTAGTTATTGATTTTCTCAGCGTTTTTAATCTATCAATCATCAATAGCGGATTGCAATCAAATTTTCATTTTTATATATTAACTTGATTTTTGATAATTGCAATGATGTTTCGGGAGGGGCAAGCAAGGCAAGGATGCCTTAAGTGTGTGCCCAAAGTTTCGCACGGATGCGAAACCAAAAAGCACACACAGACACTCCCCTACGAATATTCCTACAATTCATCACAACCGCATATAAACTGCAAACGCCAAACTTGGCTTATAAACACTTTGCCGGTTTCGCAAAATGTAGCAAATCGCAAACATTCTTGGCTCCCTTGCCAAAGGGAGCTGGATTGCGACAAGACTTTTTCTTATTATAAATTGCAACATTCTGCGATTTAATCAACGTTAATATCCGCTCAACCCTATCTGTCGCAAGACTGAGGGATCGTTACACCGATTACTGACATCCCCACAGCCTTCTCACAATCACAACTCGCCCCTCGCCAACCCTTCCAAAACCTCGCCCACAAGTAAGCCTCAACTAACCTATTTTTTACAAAAAAATTTTCAAAAACCTCTTGACAAACGCCGAAGTATCGGTTATAATAAAATCAACAAATCAGTAAGCGTTACTGATTTTGCTAACAACAATGAGAAAATAAAGATTTTATCACAATGAAAGGATTGGTAATTTACTATGAAAAAGTGGGTATGTCCGGTATGCGGTTACGTTCATGAGGGAGATACACCTCCCGAGTTCTGCCCCCAGTGCAAGGTTCCCGGCAGCAAATTCACAGAGCTTAAGGAAAACGATAAGCTTGTATTTGCAGACGAGCACAAGGTAGGCGTTGCAAAGGCAGTTGAGGATGAAGAGATTCTTGCAGGCTTAAAGGCAAACTTCGAGGGCGAATGCACAGAGGTAGGTATGTACCTCGCTATGGCAAGAGCCGCTCACAGAGAAGGTTACCCCGAGGTAGGCCTTTACTACGAAAAGGCAGCTTGGGAAGAGGCTGAACACGCAGCAAAGTTTGCAGAGCTTTTAGGCGATGTTGTAAGCGCATCGACTAAGGAAAACCTCGAAAAGAGAGTTGCCGCAGAGCACGGTGCTACACAGGGCAAGCTCGACCTCGCAAAGAGAGCAAAGCAGTTAAATCTTGACGCTATCCACGACACAGTTCACGAGATGGCTAAGGACGAAGCAAGACACGGCAAGGCTTTCGAGGGTCTGCTGAACAGATACTTCAAGTAAGCGGCGGCTGTGAGCCGCACCAAATTCGCCGTTCCGGCTGTTTCAGCTCGGCTAAGGTCACGTTACCGGCGGATATTAACGTTATAATTATGCAAATCGAGCCGTAAGCACTCTTGCTTACGGCTCAGTTTGTTCTTATAGTAAAAACGCATCTGATACACAAAAAAGAACACCGGTCGCCCGGTGTTCTCTTTTTTTTACTGTCAGCTTATTTGGCTGTATTCACATTCGCATAAGTATAAGCGCTTGTATTTGCACCCTTATAAGACGCAATCCTTACCTTATACACGCTTCCGGCCCTGAGTCCGTCAATAGTGACAGTAGCATTTGCACTGCCCTTTAACGTCTTTTTGACCCACTTGCCGCCTTTGTAGATTTCAACCTTATATCCGTCTGCACTGGCGTTTTTACCCCACTTAACGGTTATAGAGTTGCTCTTTGCCGATACAACCTTGATATCGGTTACCGGTGAAAGCACTGCAGTAACCGTAGTATAGCTGCAATCACCGTACAGATTGCCCTTATACGCTCTTACCCTTACTTTATATGTGCTGTAAGGTGTAAGTCCGCCAAGCACAGCCATTGCTGTCTTATTATCGGTTATGGTCTTTTCGAGCCACCTACCGCCAATATAATATCCTACGTTATATCCGTCAGCGGTTGCATCCGCATTCCATATAACAACCGCCTTTGAGTCAACTGCGCTCTTTACCTTAAGACCGCTGACCTTTGTCGGAGCGGTAGTGATATAGATGTCGTCAAATGCACTCTTAAGCTCACCCTTATAAGCCTTTATTCTGACCTTGTAGGTTTTGTAGCCCTTAAGCGAGCCTATTGTAACGGTAGTTTTGTTATTGCCGGTCAGCGTCTTTTCATTCCACTTACCGTCTGCATAGTACTGAACAGTATAACCGTCTGCACTTTCGTTCTTATCCCATGTAAGCGTAAACGAAGAAGATGTTACTGCCTGCGTAATACCCGTAACTTTTGACGGGAGCGTATCGATATAGCCGTATGTATACGGGCTGTAAAGGTCGCCCTTATATGCGCTTACCCTTACTTTATATCGTGTTCCCGCACAAAGTCCGTCTATAACCGCCGCTATATTATTGCTGCCGGTAACAGTCTTTGCAGCCCACTGATTATCAATGTACCACTCTACCTTGTAGCCGTCCGCTCTGGTGTTTCTGTTCCAGCTTATTCTTACCGTTTCATCGGTAGCCTTCACCGTATTTATATTCCATACGGGAGAAGGAATGGTATCGATATAGAAATATCTGAACTTGCCGGTGAAGCTTCCTGCATAAGCCGCTATCCTTACCTTATATTTAAGGCCTGCAGAAAGACCGCTCAGCTTTGCCGCTACTCTGTCGCCGTCCGTGCTGAAGCCGATCTGCTTCCACTGATTGCCGACATAGCATTCGACATAATATCCGTCAACACCGCTTATATTCTTCCAGCTTATATCGACTTCATTGTATGTCGTCTTTTCAACCGCTATTTCTTCCACATCGGGAATAGGCTTTACGGGAACACGGTTTCCGATATATGAATCCTTACATCTTGTGCATTCAAATACGCTGTAGCCTTCGTTGCGATAGTCAGGCTCAACTACTTTAATTACAACATAGTCGTGACCGAGAGGTTCGCCATACTCCGCACCGCATATTTCACACTTTGCCTTTTCGGTGCAGGTAGCCTCTCCTCCGGAATGCTCACATTCGGTTATCGTAGCCGTTACAACGTCCGACTTCATCGAAACTCCCGCCGTTGTAGCATTGCTGTAGGTAAGACGGCAGTAGTACCTGCCCGTTGTGAGATTTTCGAGCGACAGCTTTCTGTCTGTAGCACCCTCTATCTCTGTTTCGTTGCCGTTTTCATCAATGCCGATCCACTGATAAGCAACATCTGCGTTGACCTCGCCTGAATACCACGGCACTGCACTTATTTGAAGTGACGGTATGTCGCCGGGATAATAGCCGTTGGTGTAATATACATTATTCCTCGGCTGAATTATCTGCATCGGACACACCCGTACCGTAAGACCGCTTGTCGATGATGCCGTTGCCTTATTAAGACTGTATATATCTATCCACTCTTTTGTTCCTCTGTCCTGTACCCAGAAGCCGTGATCGATATAATCGGCTATCACCTTATCACTGACCGTAGTTACGATTTCGGCAAACCCACCTGACGAAATGGATACATTACCGCCGTGTATAGTAAGGCAATTTATATTGTTTGCGGCCATTGTAACATTTCCGCCGTTTATGGTCACATTGCTGCCTGTTGCAAGCCCGTCAAATGTGACATCACCGCCCCGCACTATGAATGCGTCTTGATTCTCAAACGCTGTCACCGCACAACGTCCCGTAACCGTCAGCTTTGCCTTGCCGTTTATGATGATCGGACGTGAGAACGCTGTACGAACTGCGTACTTGAGCGTGAAGTTACCTTCGGTTATGACTAACTGACCGCCGTATCCGTTCTTGTTATAAAGCGGATATAAGGTACAGCCCTCGTTTTCGCTCTTCTGAGCGTCTTTCGCAGCCTCGTCAAGATCGTTATAATACCTGACATCGTCGCCCTTTGTTATCTTTGCATTGAACTTGCTCTTGCATATCTCGCAATATGTCGGCGTAGTAATATTACCTGCGGTTTCCTTGTCCGCTGTAGGATCGACCACCTGAGAATGATCACAGTCAACAAGGTCTATGCTTACAGTGTTCGACTTTATTTCATAGCCGTCACCGGTAGTAACTACGTAGTATATCTCAGCAACATCGCTGTCGCCTGCCTTATCAATTATTTCGTCTGCCGACAATTTAGCGTCCTTTACAAGTGCGCTTAAGCTGCTATAAATTATATCTCCGCTTACATAGGAGTTTATACCGTATCTCTTACTTACATACGAGTCGTTCAGGTTCGAGCCGTGAGCAAGAGCAAGGTTGAACTTCAGCGTGGGGTTTGCGTTGCTGTTGCGATACAGCTTGTTTATTTCTGTGCTAAGCGTTGCTTTTACTATCGGCGCCTTAGTAACGGTAACACCGCTTACTTCCGACACCTCACGTTCTTTAAGCGTCAGCCATGCACCGCCCTCTGTTTTCTTATACGCATAGCCGTTGCCGAGAATATCTGTTATCTTGCCATCTTTTACCGTAATGTTATCATATTGTCCGCCGCTGAGCTTAACATCTCCGCCGTTTACGGTGAGATATGCGATTCTTGTGGCTTCTTCGGCAGTCAACCTGGAGCCCGGCTCGGCAATTACAGCGAAAATATTGGCGTTGCCTCTAAGTGTCAGCTTACCGCCATCGGCGACCTTTACTGTATTATACAAGATGGCGTTATCGCCATTTGCAATAAGTGTAACATCACCTGTAACATTGAGGTAGTCTGTATCATAAACGGAAGACATCAGCATTGTTATTGTTGCACTTGCAACGCTGTTTGCCTTGGCAAACGCCTTTCCCAGATCTTCCTTAACAAAATATTCTGTCTTTTCCGCTCCGTTCTCGGTATAGCTTACGCTTGCAGCGATCAATGAATTGCAGTATATGCAACGGTTATCTCTGCCCACACCGTCCGGGTGGTCGCATCTTATTATTCTTACGTTATCGAAGTTTGACGAAGCGTTTGCTTTCAGAGCGCTGTACAGCTGAGAATCGACACGGCTGCCGCTCGCTAAAATTTGATAAAGATAAATTTCACTTGAGCAGTTTATATTAGCGATATTAGCATTCGTGATTCTTGCCAACTGTTTAAGCGGAACACCATCTTCTAAAATCAGCGTGTCAATTTTCAGCATTTCAACATAGGAGGAGAAGTATGTGGCATTTAATTTCACATTCTGGCAAACTACGCTGACCTCTCCCGAGAAAGTAACAGTGCCGCCGTCCATGCTAAATCCATTTTCAACCCCAAAAGTACACTTACTGTCACTGCGTATAGTGATTTGGGTTCCGGATCCGTTAAAGCTATGGATATTGACACCAAAGCCGTTCATATCGACAGTAAGTACTCCGCCGTCTACGTTAATGTCAGTATTGCTATCGGAGAAAGCTCTGAGCATTTTCAGCGTACAGCCATTGTTTTCGTTCTTTGCCGCAAACTCAAATGCTTCCGTAAGTTTTGCAAAGTATTTTACCGTTGTTCCGGTCTCACTCTTTACAGTGATTGCAGCGTATATCTTTGTGTTACACTCTCTGCACACGCCTGCTTTGGTATCAACGTCATCATGCGGGCACTGATAACCGCAGCCGCACCTTCCCGTTTCGTCATACTCATGCTCGCTGTGGTCGATTACCGTAAGTGAATTATCGCTTTCCGAAACCTTGCTTGCGTCAAACAGCTCTCCGTCATCTATCGTAAACGCCTTGTTCTCGCCGAGCAGATCGTACAGTGTCTTGTTGCCGTCATGTACCTCAATATGGTGGAATTCGCCGCCGTTTAAATTAACCGTACAGCCCTCGCCTATATTGAATATCAAATCATAAACGCCGCTCTCAACAGTTACGTTGCTGTTCTTGAACGCAATACTTATATTTCCGCTTGCTCCTCCGACATAGCTGAGTCCACCGCCGTTTTGGGAATCCTTAAATACTACCGTACTGTCGGTTATCGTCATATCCGAAGAAATTAGAATAGAGCAACCGTTTAAGTCAAACGTGAAGTCAGCGCCATTTACATCTGCAAACGAGAAGACCTCATTAGTAGCGCAAACAGCCTTTATAACGCATCCTTTATAGTTAGTATCCTGCTGTGTTCTTTCCAGTGCGTTCTTTATGTTGTAGGTGTACTCTACGTCACCGTTCGTTTTTGCAATTTCAAAGTATACATAGTTTCCGCACTCACTGCACATGTACTTGCCGTTACCGGTATTTATAACCTTTTCTGCAGAGTTTTTGCAGGTAACAGTTTCAATCTCGACCTCGTTTGTGCGCACCTCATAGCCGTTATATTTTACTACGGTGTATACCTTTATCTTGCCGTCCTTGCCGACATAGTCCCATATTTCGCACTCATCAACAGATGTATTCCGATAATTATCACTTCGCTCGGTATATTCGTCTTCTAAATTGCCTCCGATATACAGCTTGAACGTTAATGAGTTGTTGTAGTTCACTTCAAAGCCGCTCGCCATATTGGCAGTCGCCGAGAACCTAACGTTGTTTTCCCCGTAACGGTATGCCTTTGTCTTATTGGCAGTCAGTTCCGCACTTAAGATCGGTGCCTTGGTTACTGTCACATACTCTGCAACCTGCTGTTCACGCTGTTCGATATTAAGCCAGAGTCCGGTCAGTAAAAACTTATATGCGTATCCGCTTGCAAGCAGATCCACTATCTTACCGCCGTTTACCGTAATGCTTGTATATCGTCCGCCGCTGAGCTGAACATCTCCGCCGGATACGGTGAGATTCGTAATCTCTACATTTTCTTCGACAGTTACCGTTGAGCCTGCCTCGGCAGTTACGCCCGAAACAATGCCGTCGCCTCTAATCGTCAGCTTACCGCCATCGGCGACATTTACTGTATTATTCAACTTGTTATTGGCTTTTGAAATAAGTGTAATATCGCCTGTAACGGTAACGCCCCGTGTAAGTTCGCTGTCTGTAATATCCTTATACAGCGTTACAGTAGCCGTACCTACCTCGTTAGCCTTGGCAAAAGCGTCATAAATATCGCTGAACAGATCCGTCTCTTCGCCGCCGTTTGCCGTATAGCTTACAGTTGCAACGATTTCCTCATTGCAGTAAGGACAGGGATTACCGTCAAGCACATAACCGCCGCTTCCGTCCTTATGGACGCACTTTTCAACAAAAATTCTATCGGTTTTGGTCATGGTCTGAATAGCTTCGTATGTGTAAACAGTAATGCCATTCATATTAATGCTAAGAACTACGCTTCCACTCGCAATTGCCATACCTAAGCCTGTTTCGCAAGTGGTGCTTTCGAACGTACCGGTTACGATAGAGATACTACCGGACCCGTTGATATTCATGCTTAATGAATCAGCTTCAACACAATTGATGACCGTGTCTCCGCCGTTAGTTTTCAGTGCATCAATATTTGCACCGTTTATAACAGTCGTTCCGCCATTTATTGACAGTTCTTTAATATAACCATCGGTACTGTTTACTGCAAGCGCACCGCTTGTTAATGTTACACTTCCCAGCTTGATTTTACCGTCAATTGTAACCTTAGTGTCAGTTCCGTTAACTGTGATTCCGCTTATCAGATTTTCTACATCGTCTTGTTTTACCGAAGAAGTGAAAGTCACGTCACCGCCGTTGACAGCGAACTGATAAAATACCTTCTTACCGTTAAAGTCAACAGTAAACCTGCCGCCTGTCACAGTAGTGAACTCATTAGCAGAAGATACTCCTTCCGACATCAGCTTTACAGTGCTGCCCTCGTTCTCCTGTGCCAGCTTTATGGCACTCTCTATATCCGCATAGCCTAACGACTTGCCGTCAGCATCTACTACCTCGGCTTCTATCAATGCGTCACATATACCGCAGATTACCAAACCGTTGTTTTCGTATGAAAAGCTATCCTTCGGGTGTGAGCAGGTCGCAAGTGTAAGCTTAAGCACATTCGACTTATATTCGTATCCGTTGCACTTAAGTACAGTGTAATATTCAACCTCACCGTCTTCCGCCGCAAGCTTACCGATTTCATAACAGTGTACCATATATTTAGTGTACAAATTATAATCTTTAATGCGATTATTGCCGTTTACGAAATCCGAATAGGTTACACCCCTTGAACCGTCCGCCAATTTGTATGTAACATTGACGTATAAATATTTCTCTCCGTTACGGTATATAACAGACGTTCCTTCGTCTGCCCACGCAATACTTGCGCTCTCTATCGGCGCTTCATTTACTTCTACATTAGCTATACCTTGCTTTTCACGTTCTGCAATAGTAGACCAGCCGGAATCGTTAAAACTCTTATAGGCATAGCCGTCCGCAAGAAGCTGTCCTACGCTTCTGCCTTCGCCTGAAACCTTTAAGCTATATAATCTGCCGCCTTTAATTACAGCATTACCACCATCTTCTACCCTGAAGTCAGAGAAGTTGCCGCCGTTGATTTCCGCATCGCCGCCGTTGCGAACGACAACACGATTTATTGTGCCACTGCCGTTAACGGTCAGCTGACCACTCTTAACTTCTATGGTATAGAAGGGTTCAAAACCGGGAGGTAAGAGATTTTTACCGTTAAGCTCAACCGTTACATCGCCTGTAACAGCTATTGTCTTTGTAATACTGCTTGTAATGTCCTTCTGCAGCGTTATTGTAGCCGTACCTATCTCATTAGCCTTATCAAAAGCGTCATAAATATCACCGAACAGTTCTGTCTTTTCGCCGCCGTCTGTATAGCTTACGCTTGCGGCAAACTCAGAGTTACAGTATTTGCATACGCCGTCATTAAAGGCATAACTGCCGTCCTCATTCTTATGCTCGCACTTTGTGACCAGATAATAGCTTACAGTTCCGTTTTCGGAGTCAAAATTATTTTTTTCGGCTATATCGCTGTATAATAAAGCCGTTGCTGTTTTCTCCGCAGTCGGATCTGTCGGATTGTCGTAGCTTATCACACGCACACCGCTTGCGATTACGTCCTTTAATTTAAACTGTCCGAGATAAACATTGCCGTAAGTACCGCCGCCTATAGTAAGCTTTGCGTCAGTTGCGTCTTCGCTTACAAATAAATTATCAGCACCCACATAACTGTCAGCATTGACGCCTTCGCTGACAGTTACGGTACCGCCTGATATAGCAATACTATCAAATCCGGTGCTTGAGCCCTCAGGTAATGTAAGAGATCCGCTCTTCACATTAACCTTGCACCTGATGAACATATCGCCTTCAGCAATAACATCTGCACCGTCAATAGTTATTTTCCCTGCGTAAGGACCGAGGACATAATTATTATTCGTTGTGGCAGTGGCAATCGTAAACTGACCGCTTGACAGCGTAACCCCACTATTGATCTTACCGCTTGTTACAAGAGTGAAAACACAGCCCTTGTTTTCAGCCTTATCGGCATATAATAAGCCTTCATCAATGCTGTCAAAATATTCGTCAGTAGTACCGTCGGCTGATGTCACCTTTGCATAAAGCACAGCACCGCACGCACACTTTGTATTTGTTTCGGTGTATGTATGAGTATGCGCTACAACCATGACATTTGTAAGGTTTCCGCCGATCGTCTTCGCACTGCCGTCAACTATACTTTCGGGGAGATGTGTGACACTGTTTAAGGTCGCAAATGCATAACCCTTTGCAAGCAGGGCGCTTACAGGCGTGCTATCAGTTAAATCATTTGTGTGAATTAACTCGTAGCTTCCGCCGTATAAAGCTATACCGCTTGTGCCGTTATTTACTGTTAAGCCTGTACAACTACCACCGTAGATCTCCACACATTTAGCCGCGTCGGCGTATACACTGAACACGGAAACGGCTGAACTGCTGTCGTCCGCAGTACCGTTTATAAGCGTGCCGCCCTTATTCACTTCAATTTCTGTGTCTATACTGCCGTTTTCTCTGCTGTTTTTAAGATACAGCACGCCTCCGTCGTTTACTTTAATTCTGTACGCCAATAATATAGAATGTCCGTTCATATCGACAGTAACCGTTGCATTGCCGATCACTATGTTCTGCGAAAGCTCACAGTCCTTGTATAATGTCAGCGTACAACCGTTGTTTTCCGCCGATAATGCCGCAGTAAAAGCGTTGTCTATATTATCAAAATACTTCGCTGTTCCCACGCCCGAAATGCCCGCAGTAAGCTGATATTTGCAGATAGAGCATACACCCGTTTTGCTGTCAACATCCGTATGACCGCACCGCTTACCGCAAATCGTACACTTGCCCGTTGTGCCGTCATAACTGTGATCTTCATGTGGTATTACAATAACAGTTGTTGCAAAACCGTCTTTCAACAGTGTTTTTGAGCCGTCTATCAGATCACCGTAAGTCCTCATAAATATACGGTTCTCAGCCAACAAAGTCAGTATTTCTGCGTTTGCTCTGTCCCCGCCGCCGTTATAGCATATTGTTTTGAAAGCTCCGCCGTGAAGAATTACGTCACTGCTTGCATCGTTTATATTGAGTGTTGTGGCAAATGAACAATAGCAGTCAAATGTACCTGCACCTACCGACACAGTTCCCGTAGCACCGCATTTTTCGTCAAATGTCAGCTTACCGCCGTCCGCTACATTGAAATCGCCATAAAAACTATTATTTTTTTTCGATCCCGTAACGGTTATATCTCCCGAAACAGTTAACGTACCTACATTGGCTTTCTCAGCGATCCACAGCGTGAACTTACCGCTGAGTGTTGTATAGCTGCCTGTATAATTCTTGTATACTCTTAATGTACAGCCGGTGTTTGCGTCACTGTCAGCCGCTTCAAAAGCCGCTTCCATCTCAGTTTCCTTATAAACGGAAGCTACAGCCCCGTCCTTTACGATAACAGCCGCATACTGATATTCACACTCTGTACACTTACCCGTTTCGCTGTCAACATCGCTGTGAGGGCAAACATATCCGCACTCGCACTTGCCGTCAACATAGGTATGGCTGTGGTCTTTGACTGTCAGCGTTTCACTGCTTGATATTTCCTTAACGCTTGCGTTGAAAAGAGTTCCGTCAGTCTTGAAGAAAGCCTTACCCTCGCCGAGCATATCATATAATGTCTTGCTGTCCCTTGCGTAAAGTCCGGCAGTATATGTACCGTCTTTCAGTATAACCGTACTCGAATCATATACATAGATCGAAGTGTCTAAAACTACATCGCCGTCTATTATAAGCGTACCGCCGGCGTAGGAAGCGTCGTTTGTCGGATATACATTACAACCGAGCATAACCGGATTGCCGCTGTTTTTGATCGTAAGCTTTCCGTTTTTGCAAGGAGTAATACTCCGGATATTAAATTGGCGTCCGTTTAAGTCAATTGTAAGCTCTCCGTATAAGTCATACTGAGCGCTTGGTTTAGAATAATCCTTAAACAGCTTTATCGTGCCGCTTCCGTTGTATTCATTCAGTAAAGAGTGAAGCTCATCGGCATCTAAATAAGATGATAAGTTTCCGTCTGCACTTATATAGATTGCGACAGACACAACCGCACCGCAGATTGAGCAGATGCCGGTGTCCGTGTTTATATCACCGCCATGCTCGCAGGGCTTTCCGCACTTCTCGCACTTGCCTGTTCCAGTGCTGTATTTGTGGTCAGCGTCAGTATGCTCTACAACAGTAAGCGCATAGGGTAAACTCTGACTTACAAATTCTTTATAAAGATCAATATACTCGCCGCTTTCGTCATATTGCAGTGTCTGCCGGGTAACATCAAGAAGATTGCCTAATTTCAGTAATCCGGAACCGTCTTGGCGCCAATATGTCAGCTCACCTAACTTCATTCCCGTAGCAAGCTTTACAGATGTCGTTGTAGTTCCGTCATCATTCACGGATGCCTTCACAATCAAAGACGCTGTAGTTACTTTTGCACCATCGTTTACAGCAAGCCCTGCACCTGCCTCAACAAAAATTGTATCAAATTCTACATTTGCAGCGCTGTCAATTACGAAAGATCCGCCTTTGCGAACATACACCTGCGTAACATAACTGCCCGCTGTGCCGGTTAATGCAAGCTTGACGTCTTTGTTGACCCCAAGCTTGATATTGTTCAGCTTGTGACCGTTAAGGTCAACCATAACATTGTGTTTTACATCTATAGTATCTAAAGTTGCAGTTGCCGATGTATCGCCGATATCCTGATAGATCTTAACATAGTTTCCGGTATCGGCAGTAATGCTGTTAAGGCAGTCTGCGAGCGTGTCATAGCCTGTCGGCGCACTGCCGTCTGTGCTGATTGTAGCAACAAACTGATGCGCACACTCGTTACACTTACCCGTGTCAATATCAATATTGCTGTGATCACATAACGCTCCGCAGTTTGTGCATTTACCGTCGGAATAACCGTTTTCATGTGCACATTCTTTATATGTAAATGTAAATTTTTCTGTAACAGTTTCTGTGCTGTCACCGTCTGAATAGGTTATATCGCAATACAGAACATAATTTCCGGCAGGAATATTATCCGCAAGCTTGAATTCGCCGTTGCTTCCGGATACTGCCGCACCGAGCTCATCTGCACTGTATGCACTGTTCGTACTGTACCAGTTATAGCTTATGCTTTCACTGTCAACCGTATAGGTGCTTACAAGCTTGTAATTGTCCTTCTCTTCCTGCGAAGTGTTTGTATAGAAAACCGTTCTGTTTGTGTTGTCACCCTGTGTAACCTTGTTGAAACGGTTTGCATTCGACTTTACCTGAACGGTATTGGATACAATATCTCCGCACTTTATTGTAAGAGTATTATCAGTGTCGTATGTAACCGAAAACTCGGTATCGCAGACCATGCACACCCAGCCGTAATCGGTCTTGATTATGCTTGCTGATAAATCGGGTTCATCGCCGCCGAAATAGCCTCTTGCGTCTGCAAACTCTTCATCGCTCATATTCTTCAGAGTAATATCAAAGTAAACCGTACCCTTGAGCTTGGTATCAGTCATGTCCATGTCTTCAATTATTTCATACTCTTCCGTCTTGAATATTCCTGTCTGCTTTCCGAGTATTATACGGGGAGAAGTATCAGGCTTTATAACTAATGTCTTAGCGTCCGCTCCGTCAATCTCATAATAGCCGCCGTTAAGCTTGACCTCGCCTGTTACAGCGCTTTCTGAAGCCTTGGACTCGGTCGAACCCTTTACTACAAATTCGTCCTCGTCTATTGTCGGTACAGTTTGACCGATAGCGTATGAACCGCCCGTAGTATATACCGAGCCTGTACCGCTCATTATAAGGTTTACTTTGTAAATGCCATACTTAGCACCATAAGCAGTGACCTTACCGCCGCTTATTTCGGCATCCATTCCGTCGCCGTTGTTTCCGCTGTAGTATATTCCGACTCTTGCTGCATTGCCTTCAGGCACAGTAATACTGCCGTTTTCGCTGACGGAAATTTTGTCACCGAAATTACTGGTAAGCAATATTGCACTGTTTAACGTAGATTCATTAGCACAACCTACTGCAGTAAGACTGCCGTTGCCGTCAACAGTAATACTGCCGCCGACATTGACAGCCACACCCTCAAAAGATGCAGTTGTCGCATTTGCGTTCAGCACACCGTCATTATGTATTTCAAGCGAATTTGTCTTTACAGTACCTGTTGCGTTTACAATACCGCCGTTCAGGATTATTGATCCGCCGAGAGAGCGTGCCATACTGTCTGTAGATCGGTTCTCTGCATTCAGCACACCGTCGCCGCTGATCGTCATAGTGCCGTCACAGTTAACATCATTCGTATTTACGGCACTGAGAACGTATGTATCGCTGTCGCCGGTGTTCGTCTGTACGATAGTATTGTTACCGTTCAGCACTATCTCCGTACCGTCGGGGACTGTTACGACGCTCATACTGTCTGTTGTCGCCTGAATGTTCACTCCGTCAAGTGTCAGCGTCTTTGTGTCATATACCCAGCTCCAGCCGTCACCGTTTTCGTCCGCCGTCTTTTCTCTGAAATCAAGCGGTGTCGTGATGACATTGCTCTCGCCGTCATGCGTATGTCCCTCGCCCTCGGCAAATGCCGATAACGGTACAGCCGTCAACGTCATTGCCGCAGACAGCACCGCACTTATGAGCCGTACAAATTTTTTCTTCATGTTTTTCCTCCTGTAGATTTACCCGTGCTTATGCCATACATCTGCACTTATGCAGTGCCTCCTTCAGCTTTTCAAGCGGTATCGGCTTTTTGTGGAAATAGGTACAGCCAAGCCTGTATGACTGCGCCCCGAATCCCTCATCGTCCGACAGCCATATTACAGGCGTATCCCTGTCGGCATTCTTCGCCGCGATAACGCCCTCCATACCGTCCGCTCCGTCGGCAAGCACGATTATAAGGTCAGCCGTCTTACACTCCTTCACAAAGCTCTCATACCTCTGACATACCCTGTAGGCAATTCTTCGATATGACGCCGTTGCGATCTGTGTTATTTTCGCTTTCAGTATCTCCGCCTCGTTTGCGGTATCGTAAACGCAGATGAGCATACCTCTCCCCCTTATAATTTTATAATTATATCATAACTCATTTGCTTTGCGATTTCAACTTTTTGGCACGAACGGTTGTTATAACGGCGCAAACGGTCATAAATGCGGCTCATAATACAAAAAACCGGCGCCCTACAGACACCGGTCAAGTGAAATATATTGCCAAGCACTATCCCTCTCGCTTTTCGTAGGGTGAGGGTCTGTGTGTGCTTGTACGGCTTCGTATTTGTACTATCCCTCTCGCTTTTCGTGCTGCAATCGTCTATATGCATCGATATGCTTTCGCATCGGCACTATCCCTCTCGCTTTTTGTAGGGTGAGCGTCTGTGTGTGCTTAGTTGGCTTTGCGTCCTTGCAAAGCCCTTGGGCACACACGCTAAGGCATCCTTGCCTTGCTCGCCCCTCCCGTTGCACCAATCCTTGTTGTTTCCACTAATCTTTGCAAAAGAACACTTATCACTTGCCTTGCTCGCTCCTCCCGTTACACCGAGCCTCTCAATCCCCACAACCTTCTCAAAAGCACATCAACCGCTTCGCCCCGCACCACGTCCTTGCCTCCCCTCGAAAAAGGTGAGGTGCTGTCACCCGAAAAAATTCGGGCGACTACCGGAGGGATTGCTTTCCTACCGCACCAACTCTTCTCAAAACCGCACTATCCCTCGCCTCGCACCATCACCCTTGCCTCCCTTGTCAAAGGGAGGTGGATTGACGGCAAGGCACAAGCCTTGATATTGTTGCTTTCTGTTTATGACACGCCCACCTTTTTTATTTATCAAACTTTTCTGCCGTCAAGACGGAGGGATTGTCACTCCACCAACCCTCCCAAAACCGCACTATCCCACGAAAACCGCCAACACCCTCGCCTCCTTAAAAGCATACAGACTAAACTAAAAACCGCTCCCGTAACACTCCGGGAGCGGTTTAACTGTATTCTGTTGTGACTTATCAGTTAGCAACGATGTTTACGAGCTTGCCGGGTACAACTATCTCCTTGCGGATTGTCTTGCCCTCAAGCGACTGTGCGATAGCTTCCTTTGCCATCTTCAGCAGCTCGTCCTTGTCGGCGGCTGTAGGAACGTTTATACGAGCCTTTATCTTACCGCAGAGCTGAACTACTATCTCAACGGTGCTGTCAACGCAGAGTGCCTCATCGTATGTTACCCACTGCGCTTCGTTCAGTATGCCGTAGCCGAGCGAATTGTACATTTCCTCGGTGATGTGGGGAGCAAAGGGATTCAAGAGTATCAGCAGCGATTTCATCTCGGCATCGTTAATCCTGCCGTTTGCGGTGATCTCGTTGATAAGCGACATCATAGCGGCGATAGCCGTGTTGAATCTCATCTTCTCAATATCTTCGCTGACCTTCTTTATCGTCTTGTGCATTGATGTTCTCAGCTCGTCTGAGTATTCATCGCCGCGGACAAGCATATTCTGAAGATTCCATACACGGTCAAGGAAACGCTTACAGCCCTTCATACTGCTGTCGTTCCAGGGAGCCGCCTGCTCATAGTCGCCCATAAACAGAACGTATACACGAAGAACGTCTGCGCCGTATACGTCAACAACGTCATTCGGGTCGATTACGTTGCCTCTTGACTTGCTCATCTTTTCGCCATCAGGACCTAAGATAAGACCCTGTGCGGTACGCTTTGCATAAGGCTCGGGAGTGGGAACTTCGCCTATATCGTAAAGGAACTTGTGCCAGAAACGTGAGTAGATCATATGACGGGTAACGTGCTCCATACCGCCGTTGTACCAGTCAACAGGAAGCCAGTATTTGAGCGCTTCCTGCGAAGCAAATTCCTTGTCGTTGTTGGGGTCGCAGTAACGCAGGAAGTACCAGCTTGAGCCTGCCCACTGGGGCATTGTATCTGTTTCTCTGCGTGCGTCCTTGCCGCACTTGGGGCATTTGCAGTGTACGAATGAATCTATCTTTGCAAGCGGGCTTTCGCCGTCCTGACCGGGCTGGAAGTTCTCAACGGGAGGAAGCTCCAGAGGCAGTTCCTCATAAGGTACGGGAACAATTCCGCAGTCGGGGCAGTGTACTATCGGGATAGGTTCGCCCCAGTATCTCTGACGGTTGAACGCCCAGTCCTTCATCTTGTACTGTACGCCCTTTTCGCCGCAGCCGAGCTTTGCAAGTACGCCGAGCATCTTTTCGATAGCGTCCTTCTTGTTCGTAATGCCGTTCAGCTCGCCCGAATTCACCATCTCGCCGTCGCCCGTGTAGGCTTCCTTCGAGATGTCGCCGCCCTTGATAACCTCGATTATATCAATGCCAAACTTCTTTGCAAATTCATAGTCACGGGTATCGTGAGCAGGAACCGCCATTATAGCGCCCGTGCCGTATCCCATCATTACATAGTCGGAAATGTATATCGGAATTTCCTTGCCGGTAACGGGGTTTACGCCGGTAAGACCGTCTATCTTGACACCCGTCTTGTCCTTGACAAGCTGTGTTCTTTCGAATTCGCTCTTCTTACTGCATTCAGCCTTGTAGGCGTCAAGGTCGGCAATGTTCTTTATGGAATCCCTGTACTTTTCTATTATGGGATGCTCGGGAGCGATAACCATAAAGGTAACGCCGTAGAGCGTATCGGGACGGGTCGTGTAGATGCGGAGCTTCTCGCCGTTTTCCTTGATGGAGAAGTTGACGAAAGCGCCTGTAGACTTGCCTATCCAGTTCTCCTGCTGGAGCTTTACGTTAGGCAGATAGTCGACCGTTTCAAGTCCCTGTAACAGCTTGTCGGCATATTCGGTGATACGCAGGTACCATACTTCCTTGGTCTTCTGCACTATCTCGCTGTGGCAGATGTCGCAGTGACCGCCCTGTGAGTCCTCGTTTGAGAGTACGACCTTACAGCTCGGGCAGTAGTTTACGAGCGTCTTATCCCTGAATACAAGGCCATGCTCGAACATCTTGAGGAATATCCACTGAGTCCACTTGTAATAACGCTCTTCGGTGGTGTCGATGACCCTTGACCAGTCGAACGAGAAGCCGACACGCTTGAGCTGGCTGGTAAATTTTACTATGTTGTTATCGGTGACCTTACGGGGATGAACGCCGGTCTTGATGGCGGTGTTCTCGGTGGGCAGACCGTAAGCGTCAAAGCCAATCGGGAACAGTACGTTGTAGCCCTGAAGCCTTCTCTTGCGGCTGACTACCTCAAGGCCGGAATAAGCCTTGATATGACCTACGTGCATACCTGCGCCGGAGGGGTAGGGGAACTCTACGAGAGCGTAGAATTTCGGCTTGGTACTGCCGTTTTCAGTCTTGAATGTCTGATGCTCGTCCCAGTATTTCTGCCACTTACTTTCTATGGCAGAAAAGTCATATTTTTTCTCTTCCATTTTGCGAGTTGTCCTTTCATACGCCCGATATGGCGGTATAATTCAATTTCAACCTTTATTATAATACAAAAACGGCTGTTCTGTCAAGTAAAGCGGCAAGTAAAGCGACGACAGTAAATAAATGTAAAATAAAGGTGAAATATGTTATTCACAGCGTGATGATTTATGATGAACCGGTTTTTACGTCTGAGAGGGCGTAAACCGTTATGTTATCGGGGGTGACGGCAGATTGACGCAAGAATAACCGAATGATGAATTTTGATGATTTTAGATTTTCCCGATACGAAGGGAGAGATATTGCAAAAACTTGAAAATTATAGGAGGCTTTGGGGCGGATTGCTTCGGGCGGATAACACCGTTCGGCTTATCAGTGATAATGTCAAATATAGATAATTACGTTATATATGATAGATAATAGTTGAATTGGAAGTGTTGCGAAAAGAGGGGGGAAGAAAGGGAAATCGGTAGATTATAATATCAAGTGCAACACAAAAAAATATGGACATCATACTCACTTT
>ERZ1026947.356-NODE-356-length-30396-cov-5.239676_pt1 | contig 30396 bp, 30 predicted proteins | sample MGYA00519568_ERZ1026947 | MGnify/ENA primary metagenome ERZ1026947 (study PRJEB26926, sample SAMN06164744) | human gut metagenome | biome: ENVO:00009003; feature: ENVO:2100002; material: ENVO:00002003 | host: Homo sapiens | place: USA | collected 2012 ...
GCTGCAGCGAGATGATCGAGAAACAGCAGCGGACCCAGTGGGAGCTTGAGAAGAAATTAGAGCATTTGAGCAACTGTAAAAATAAGGCGAAGGCATTGAAGCGGACACTGGCGGAAAACGACAGGATCCACGATGAGATCGTCGCCATCGATCTTGCCCAGGAGACTATGGCAGATCTCTCCTCCTCGATCCGTGATTCCTTCGGACTCTACCTGAATAAAGAAGCGTCCCAGTACATTACCGGAATCACCGGCGGGATCTATGACAGCATGAGCATCGACGAGAATCTGAATGTCTTCTTAAACACGAAGACAAAGCTGGTTCCCCTCGAGAACGTCAGCAGCGGAACCATGGACCAGGTCTATCTCGCCCTGCGTCTCGCCGCCGCAAAGCTTCTCCAGGGATCCGGCTCCGGCTTCCCGCTGATCTTCGCCAGCTTCAAAATCATAGCCGAGAAGATCTTCTTCTGTAATACAGATGGGATGCTTTGGAATGGGCAGCTTGTGAATTACAAAGCTTCGTCCCTTCGCGTCAACGGTATGGGAGAGAAGATCAAAAGCGGCCCTGCTTCTGGCATACTGAGGATCGTTTTCGTCATCTGTCCAGGCAAGAAGTACTTCTCCTGGCTTTACAAAGCAGCACATATTATCGATATGGCCGTTGGTTTCATCGTTGTAAATACCAAAAGGCAGCCAGATGATTTTCTCGACCGAAAGATACTGACGCAGCTTTTCTTCAATTTCCGCTCTTGTAAGAGAAGGATTGCGCCCCGGACTCAGCAGACATTCTTCGGTCGTAAGCAGGGTTCCTTCCCCGTCAACATGGATGGAGCCGCCTTCCAAAACAAAGGGGCGGGCATTATAGAAGGAATCTCCGAGAAAACTGCAGATTCGTTCCGGAACCTCACGGTCATGTTCAAAGTGGGAGTACAGACCGTCATACTGGCCGCCCCAGGCGTTGAATTCCCATTGAATGCCTCTTCGTCCGCCCTGATCGTTGACCACAAACGTAGCGCCGGTATCTCTTGCCCAGGCATCCTCTGTCGGGGCTTCGATCAGATGAATCCGGTCAGAGGAAAGCAGTTCCTGTGCCGATGCTTTATCCTGTGGCCGGACGAAAAGATAAACCTGCTCATAAGCGGCAATTGCTTCTGCAATTTCTGCAAATGCCGCTCTTGCCGCTTTTGCCCCGTAATTCCAGGAACCGGGACGCCACGGCCAGATCATCAGCGTGCCTTCGTGGGGCTCAAATTCGCCCGGCATGTAAAAGCCATCGGCTTTTGGGGTTCTAAGACAATCGGTTTTTGAAATCTTCATATCCAAACTCCTTTATCATTCGGCAGTTTCCAGCTTTTGCCATCACCTCGATTGAAGGGAGTGTGATTCCGTTAAAGGTATTGGTTTTTACCATCGAATAAATCGCCATATCTTCAAAATACAGTCTGTCACCGATCCGGATTTGGGAATCGAAGGAATATTCGCCGATTACGTCGCCCGCCAGGCAGGTATTGCAGGAAAGGCGGTAGGTATAAGGCTTTTCCCCAGGCAGTCCGCTGCCTTTGAGCGGAGGGCGGTACGGCATCTCAAGCACATCCGGCATATGGCAGGCAGCGGAAGTGTCAAGAATTAAAATTTTTCCGTTATTTTCAACAATATCGAGAACTTCCGTGACATTGTAGCCTGCGTTTAAGGCAACTGCTTCCCCGGGCTCCAGGTAAATCTGAAGACCATACGTTTCTTTCATATGGTTGATACAGGAAATCAGGCGTTCGATATCGTAATCCTCACGGGTGATATGATGTCCGCCTCCCATGTTAAGCCAGTTCATTTTAAAAAGCCACTTGCCGAATTTTTCTTCCACGGCGCGCAGCGTGGTTTCCAGATCATCCGAATTCTGTTCACAGAGGGTATGAAAATGAAGACCGTCCACAAGATCGGCCAGTTCGTCTGTAAAATCGCAGGCGCGGATGCCCATGCGGGAGCCGGGCGCACAGGGATCATAAATCGCATGGCCTTCCTGCGTGGAGCATTCCGGGTTGATGCGAAGTCCGGCTTTTGCGGTTCCGGAAGCCTTAAGTACGGGGAGGTACGTTCGGAGCTGCTTTTCTGAATTGAAAATAATATGATCGCAGATCTGTGCGAGCTCTTCCATATCCTGCGGGCGGTAGGCCGGAGAATACACATGATTCTCCAGCCCCATTTCTTCCTTGCCAAGCTGCGCCTCATAGAGTCCGCTGGCAGTCGTTCCGCTGATATATTTTCCAATCAGCGGATATTCCGAAAAACAGGAAAAGCATTTCTGAGCCAGCAGAATTTTTGCACCGGTGCGTTCTTCTACCTGGTGCAGGATCTTTAAGTTTTCTTCCAGTTTGCCTTCATCAATGACAAAACAGGGAGTTGGCAGTTCGTTTATCTTATACATAGGCTTAATCTACTAAAACAGGATTTTCTACGACCTTCCACGGAAGACCCCACTTGTTGAGTGCTTCCATATACGGATCCGGATCGAATTCATCTGTGGTGTAGACACCCGGCTTGTTCCAGAGACCGCTCACGACCATCATGGTTCCGATCATGGCCGGAACGCCGGTGGTGTAGGAGATCGCCTGAGACTCTACTTCCCGGTAGCATTCCTGGTGGTCACAGACATTGTAAATGTAAATGCTTCTTTCTTTTCCGTCCTTGATACCGGTAAAAATACAGCCGATGTTGGTTTTACCCACGGTGCGCGGGCCAAGGGTGGAAGGATCCGGGAGAAGCTCTTTTAAAAACTGGATCGGTACGATCTGCTGTCCGTTGAAGGTAATCGGAGTGGTGGAGAGAAGTCCTACATTTTCCAGACATTTCATATGGGTCAGATAGCTCTGGCCGAAGGTCATGAAAAAGCGGATTCTTTTTACGCCCGGGATATTTTTTGCAAGAGCCTCAATTTCTTCATGGTGAAGAAGGTACATATCCTTCTCGCCTACCTCATCGAAGTTATATTCCCGTTTGATCGACATTGGCGGAATTTCTACCCAGTGGCCGTTTTCCCAGTAAGAGCCGGGAGCGGATACCTCGCGGAGGTTGATTTCCGGATTGAAGTTGGTTGCAAACGGATATCCGTGGTCGCCGCCGTTGCAGTCCAGAATATCAATGGTATGGATTTCGTCGAAATAGTGTTTCTGTGCATAGGCTGCAAAGACACTGGTGACGCCCGGGTCAAAGCCGGTTCCGAGAAGACCGGTGATGCCGGCTTCCTTGAAACGGTCCATATAGGCCCACTGCCAGGAGTAATCAAAGTAAGCAGAAAAGCCAAGCTCTTCGCATCTCTTTTCGTAGATTGCACGCCATGCCGGATCATCCGTATTTTCTGCTTCGTAATTTGCAGTATCAATGTAAGGAACCTTACATGCAAGGCAGGCATCCATAATGGTAAGATCCTGATAAGGAAGTGCCAGGTTTAAGACGGCATCCGGCTGATACTGTTTGATTAAGGCGATTAATTCTTCTGTGCAGTCGGCATCCACCTTTGCTGTTGTGATAATGGTTTTTGTGGTCGGAGCCAGCTTTTCTTTTAAAGCATCGCACTTGGAAAGTGTGCGGCTTGCAATCATAATTTCAGAAAATACTTCACTGTTCTGGCAGCATTTGTGAATGGCTACGGATGCAACACCGCCGCATCCGATGATCATAACTTTTGACATTGTTTGGTTCTCCTTTTTCAGAAAATGGTGTTGGGTTCATCTTTGGCTATAAGCACGAAAAAAAGACAGATGACGTGCATCATCTGTCTAAAAATCGAAATTTATACATGATCGTATTGTGCAAACTTCAGGGGATGGACAAAAATCCAGGCTTCCCCCTGTTTTCCTATGCAGAAATATATAGTCACGTACTCTTATTGACCGTTTCATAAGATGATGTGCTCGTCGTAGAGCATCGATTATAAAGTAATCAACTCATAAAATTTGCGCTTTTAACGCAATCAATAATGTGGCTCTTAACCACGCTCGGCAACTACCCCTGCCTGTCCGTCGGTTTTTTACCAGGGGCATATATTTTGCATAAGAACAGAATTGTTCGCTTGCAGTTCCAAATTATAAAGTGAAATGACATGGATGTCAAGAAAAATTTGTGAAACTATTCAGAGCCATGCGAAATGGAAGAAAAATCACAGGGTGATCCAGTAACGCTCCAGTGTTTTGTTTTCATCGGCACGATAAGCGGTGCCGTCGAACCGGCCGCCATTTTTCAGGATCGTTCTGCGGCTTCCTTCGTTGGTATCCAGGCAGCAGACCAGAATTTCGGAAAGGCCGAGGCTTTTGCAGTACGGCTGCACATTTTTCAGCATCCAGGAGGCATAGCCTTTTTTGCGTTCCGACGGGCGGACGGAGTAGCCGATATGGCCGCCCAAGGTGCGCAGAAAATCGTTCAGGTAGTGGCGCACCTGAATCATGCCGACAAGGCGGTTGTCTGATTTGCGGATGCACAGAAACTGTGTTGCGAGAACCATGCCCTCCGGCAGAGTCTCCTCTCTGGTATACCGCATGGTATCTTCAAGATACGCCTTCATATCATCAAACCGGCGAAGCGGTCCGCAGCCGTCCATGGAATCGCTGTTTTCCAGAAAATCGTTCCGGTAGGCGGCGAGTTCGGCGAAGTATTCCTCCGACGGTTCAACTAACATCAGTTCATCGTTCATCCTTAGCATTTCTCCGGTTCCGGATACTCGACGCCGAAGGTCTCAACGGTAACGGTAGCCATTCTCTGCGGCTGCAGCGGTTTGTCGCTGTAGTCGGTGTTGACAGATGCGATTTTATCTACGACTTCCAGGCCTTCTGTTACTTTTCCGAAAGCAGCGTATGCGCCGTCCAGATGCGGAGCAGCTTTGTGCATGATGAAGAACTGGCTTCCTGCGCTGTCCGGGAACATGGTACGTGCCATGGAGAGAACGCCTGGGGTGTGTGCGAGGTTGTTCTCAAATCCGTTCTGGGAGAACTCACCCTTGATGCAGTAATCCGGGCCGCCGGCGCCTGTGCCTGCAGGATCTCCGCCCTGGATCATGAATCCCGGGATGACGCGGTGGAAGATCAGGCCGTCATAGAAGCCTTTTTTTACCAGACTGATGAAGTTGTTTACGGTGTTCGGCGCGATTTCCGGGTAAAGCTCTGCTTTCATCACATCGCCGTTTTCCATAGTAATTGTAACGATTGGGTTAGACATAATTGTTTTCCTCCTGATTTTTTTACGATTTTTTGATAAGACGTAAGTAGCCATTTTTCGAAGAAAAATGAGCGGATTACGAATGTTTTTGATGATTGCTGGAGTGCAAAGCACGTAGCGATCTGGTATCAAAGGGGGCAAACCCCTTTTTTCAGATCATTACTCCAGGAATGTCTCATGGATCGCACGCATCGCCTGATCTGCGTATGCTTCGTCGATCAGGGCAGTGATGCGGATTTCCGAGGTGGTAACCATCTCGGTATTGATTCCTGCATTGGCGAGCGCGCCGAACATTTTGGCAGCCACGCCTGAATGGGAGCGGACACCGGCTCCGATGACGGAAACCTTTGCCACGTTCTCGTCATAATCCAGTTTTTTGATGCCGAGCAAATCCTTATTGTCGTTCAGCACATCGATCGTGCGCAGCATATCCGGCTTTGCAACGGTAAAGGAAACGGACTTTGTGCCGTCCTTTCCGAGTGACTGGATCATGACATCAATGTTCAGATTGTTCCGATCCAGTAAATTTAAGAGGCGGAACGTGCTCTCCGGATCGTTGCCAAGGCCTGCAACACGGATTTTTGCCACATTTTTGTCGGCAGCCACGCCGCTGATTAACATTTTTTCCATTTTGGTTTTCTCCCTTACCATCGTTCCGGAATTCCGGTTCAGACTGGAGCAGACCAGAAGTTCCACGCCGTATTTTTTTGCGATTTCCACGCATCTGCTGTGAAGGACTTTTGCGCCGAGCGAAGCCATCTCCAGCATTTCATCGTAAGTTACCTCTTCCATTTTGCGCGCATTCGGTACAATCCGCGGATCTGCGGTGTAGACGCCGTCTACATCCGTGTAGATTTCACAGACATCCGCGTGCAGCTCTGCCGCAAGGGCAACCGCAGTCGTATCGGAGCCGCCGCGTCCGAGCGTTGTGATATCATCGTATTTGTTGATCCCCTGGAAACCGGTGACAATGACAATTTTGTTGTCATCCAGCTCTTTACGGATGCGCTCGGTGTCGATCCGTTTGAAGCGCGCGTTCTGATAATCGGAGGTCGTGTGCATCGGTACCTGCCAGGCATTTAAAGAAACAGCACTGACGCCCATCTGAATCATGGTTATGGCCATCAGGGAAACGGAAACCTGTTCACCGGTGGCAAGAAGCATATCCATCTCGCGGCGGGACGGTTTTTCCGTAATCTGTTTTGCGGTTGCAATCAGTCCGTCCGTCGTTTTTCCCATCGCGGAGAGAACGACAACGACCTGGCTTCCGGCCTGCTGTTTTTCGATGCAGCGCTGTGCTACATTGCGGATGTGTGAAAGATCTGCGACGGAGCTTCCGCCAAATTTCATTACAGTCAGCATAACAGTTTTGATCTCTTTCCTTTTTGATTTACGCGGACAAAAGCGCAGAGCGTGTTTTACCGCGTTTTCCGGGCCGAAAAAACAGGAGTGGGACGTTTTCGGGCCGCGAAACTCTGATACATAGTATAGCGAAAACAGATAGAAAAAGCAAGGAAAAGCACAAGGAAAAGCGGTTTCGTTCTGCGGTTGTATTACCTTTTTGTTTGTGTTAAAATGATAGGCAGAAAAAGAGGAGAAGAAAGCATATGATCATAGAAACAAATTCTGCGTCGGAGACGCTTGCCCTTGGCGAAAAGCTGGGAAAAGCGGCGAAGCCTGGCCAGATTTATACATTAAACGGAGACCTTGGTGTTGGAAAAACCGTTCTGACGCAGGGCTTTGCAAAAGGACTTGGCATCACAGAGGCAGTCAACAGTCCCACCTTTACCATTATTCAGGAATATACTGAAGGGCGCCTGCCATTTTATCATTTCGATGTTTACCGGATCGGTGATATAGAAGAAATGGAAGAAATCGGATACGATGATTACTTTTTCGGTGAGGGTGTCTGCCTGATCGAATGGGCAGAACTGATTGAAGAGCTGATCCCGGAGGGTGCGATTTCGATTACGATAGAAAAAGACCTCGAGAAAGGGTTTGATTACCGGAAAATTACGGTGGAATAAAAGGAAAAAATCCTGAATGTGGTGGAAAACAAAAGGGGATTGCAAAGATCCCTGTTTCCGGCAGATTGCCAAAATGAGTTGGCACAGGAAGGAAATATCGGAAAGGAAATAAAAAACTATGAAAATACTTGCACTGGACAGCTCCGGCCTGGTGGCTTCGGTGGCTGTTGTTGAAAATGACACACTGCTTGCGGAATACACCGTAAATTATAAAAAAACACATTCCCAGACTCTGCTTCCGATGCTGGATGAAATCTCGAACATGACAGAGCTGGATCTTTCGACGATCGATGCGATTGCAGTTGCCGGAGGTCCGGGCTCGTTTACCGGTCTTCGCATCGGTTCTGCAACAGCCAAGGGACTTGGTCTGGCACTTGAAAAACCACTGATTTCCATTCCAACGACGGCGGCAATCGCGTACAATATCTGGGATACTAACAAATTTGTCTGCCCGATCATGGATGCGAGAAGAAACCAGGTCTATACCGGAGTTTACTGCTACACGGATCATCGTCTCGATACGGTCTGGGAACAGGATACGATGAGCATTGAGGCACTGGCGGAGGGCCTGAATTGTCTTGACCATGAGGTTATTTTCCTGGGGGACGGCGTTGCGGTTTACCGGGAAAAATTGCAGGAGCTTCTTACGATTCCGTTTTCGTTTGCACCGGCGCACGTGAACCGCCAGAGAGCGGCCGCAGTCGCAGCACTGGCTGAGGTTTATTATAAAGAAGGAAAGATTCAGACGGCCGAGGAGCATGAGCCGGAATACCTGAGAAAATCGCAGGCGGAGCGTGAAAGAGCGGAGCGGGAATCTGTGAAGCATGCCGATGTGGTGAAAAAACAGGAGAACGGAGAAAAAAGCGAATGATCACAATACGTGAAATGCAGATCGATGATCTGGAGCAGGTGATGCCGATTGAGGAGGCCAACTTTTCGATTCCGTGGACAGAAACCGGATTTTTTACATTTCTGATCCGTGACGACGCACTGTTTCTTGTAGCAGAGGAGGACGGTGAAATTTTAGGATATCTCGGAATCCTGATTTCCTTTGATGAAAGTGAGATCACAAATGTCTGCGTGGCAGAAAAAGCGAGAAGACGCGGCATCGGCCGTGCACTGATGGAAGAGCTGTTCCGTCGGATGCAGGAGAGAAAGGTGCGCGTCATTCATCTGGATGTGCGCATCGGCAATACGCCGGCGCGGAATCTGTATGAGAGTCTTGGCTTTGTGCAGGACGGCCTCAGGAAGGGGTACTACGATCTTCCAAAGGAGGATGCGGTGCTGATGAGCCGGACGGATGAATCGGTTCCGAAGAGGTAGAGAGAAATCGTTATTGTATACGCATTTAACGCACAGGACTTTCCTTTCATTCCCAGTAGGAATGGCGGGAAAGATGTGTTACAATCGACAGGACACAGGAGAATCTGATTTCTGTTTTGTGTCAGGAACGAAGAAAGAAACGTTTTTTGATACACGGGAGGAAGAAAAATGCGGAAATACAACAAAAACACAAATGAGCTGGAAGCGGCGGTGTGTAACTGCTGCGGAAAAAGCATGAAAATACAGAATGGAATGCTGCTGGAGGGGATCTGCTCGGTCGACACGACGTGGGGGTACTTTTCCGGGAAGGACCTGGAAAAGCATGAGTTTGATCTGTGCGAGGAGTGCTACGATCGGATTACATTGTCGTTTGCGGTTCCGCCGGAAATTTCGGAGGACACGGAGGTTTAGAATTTCGGGCAGTTCGGCATCGTTCTGGAAGAAAGGGGAAGGTGCAATGCAAAGAGGTTTTACGATTCAGTCGAAGGTGGATGGACTGATGCTTGACGGGCTTGTGGTGGAGCCGGAGGAGGGCGTACAGCGGACGGCGCTTCTGCAGCTCAGCCATGGAATGAGCGAATACAAGGAGCGGTATCTGCCGTTTATGGAGTTTATGGCGGAACACGGTATAGTGTGTGTGATTCATGATCACCGCGGGCACGGAAAGAGTGTGAAGTCGGAGCAGGATCTCGGATTTATGTACGGCGCAGGCGGCGCAGGGCTTGTGGAGGATCTGTTTCAGGTTACGGTATGGGCAAAAAAAGAGTACCCGGATCTGCCGTTTATTCTGATGGGACACAGTATGGGATCCCTGGTTGTGCGCACGTATGCGAAGGAACATGATAGGGAGCTGGATGCGTTGATTGTGTGCGGTTCACCGAGCAAGAATTATCTGCGGCCGCTGGGTGCGGCTGTAGGACACGCAGAAGCGGCGGTGCTCGGGGATGAGCATCGGAGCAATCTTCTGGAGGCGATGTCGTTTGGATCGTTTGCGGCGCGGTTTGCGGATGAGAAGAGCCGGTTCGCCTGGTGCTGTTCGGACCCGGAGGTGGTGCGGGAGTATGAAGAAAACCCACTCTGTGGCTTTACGTTTTCGGATGATGCTTTTTTTGCGCTGAATGACCTGCTGAAGGAGACGTATGGATTCCATGGATGGCATTGCACAAACCGGAAGCTGCCGGTGCTGTTTTTGTCCGGCGGGGATGATCCGTGTTATGTGAATGTGCGGCGCTTTAAAAAATCCATTGACCATATGCGGCTGATCGGGTACCGCAATGTCAGAGGAAAGCTGTATCCGGGAATGCGGCATGAAATACTGAATGAGAAAGAGAAGTACCGCGTGTATGGCGATGTCTGGAAGTGGTTGAAGAGAGAGAAAGTGGTGGAGAATGTGGAGGGGGGAAGCACACCCCCGCAGACCCCGGACGGCGCTCTGGCAGGGAGCGGCGGTGTTTGATCATTTTTTGAAAAAAACGCTCATCAGCAAAAAACTGATGAGCGTTTTTTTCAATGTAAGTAAATTTTTGACGATCACATGATCCATCCAAATACGGTGGAAAGGACGATCATAATCATAGAAAAGACAAACGAGTTCACCGACATCAGCGTCGCCCGCTGCCTGGACGGGATCATGTCATTGAGCAGAATATCGGTCCGGACTTCAAGAAAATCATCGGAAAAGGATCCGATAAATCCGCCGAAGACCATAAGTGCCGGCAGTCCGGTAAAGCTCATAAGAAAGGCGAAAAGTACACCGATCGTGCCAAACAGCAGAATCGCGCGGTAGCGGTATTTGTGAAAGTATGCCGTCATCCGCGATCCCAGTGCCGCGCCGAGTCCCATCACGAAGAGGGCAGGTCCAAGCAGCGCGCTGTTCATGCCGGTGAGTGGTAGCTTCGCCTGTAAAAAGAAGAGAACCAGCGTAGAAACGGCACCGATGAGTGCGTTCACCAGCATAATATTTCTTGCTTTTTTCTCACGGACAAGAAACTGCCAGCTTTCCTGCACAACCGAAACGATTTCCTGTCCAACAGGATAATGAACTGGTGTTGCGTCCGTTTTTACTTCCGCAAGGCGGAATGAAATGCCAAGCGCAATCAGCCCGAAGAAGAGATCAATCGCATACGCGCGCCGGTATCCCAGCCACAGGGCAAGGCCTGCGCAGAGCGTTGCGGTGGAATTGGTGATACGGTACAGCATCATTTCGGTAGAAGAAAAACGGGCATAAAACCATTCGTCCCCGTTCTGCTTCAGATTGTCATACGCAAGTGCCTCCCGTGTGCCGGATGCAAGGTTATAGCTGAGCGCACTGCATCCAAGCGCAAGCGCCGTTGTAGCAAAGCCGGTGGAAAAAATCATCAGCGTACCGGAAATCAGGGAGGCCATCTGACTTGCAATCAGCGTTTTCCGTCGCCCGAAAACATCGGCGACAACGCCGGAGGGGAGTTCAAAGCAGAGGCTCACGATATGGAAAATACTTTCGAGCATCCCGATCTGCAGCAGCGAAAATCCACGGAGTGCGAGCAGTGCAACCCACGAAGCCGCCGCAATCTGAAAATAGCCGACCGTGGTCATAAGATATAAAGTTCGTATTTGTTTTCTGGTATTTTTCTCAGACATAAAAAAATCTCCTTGTCAAAATATAGTAAAATTCTGATGGGGAGATACGTGCATTTTCTGTGTGATTTTAAGAATACAAGATGTGAAGTTTACTTAAAAAAGAGCGCACTATCCCCATAAACAGCTGAAACATCGCCATTTGTGAGGTGAAGAAACTGGTTTTTCCAGATCATAGTGCTACTCCTTTTGTAATCATAATTTTTTATCAGAATACCACCGGAAACGGAAAAAGTCAAAGAAAAATTTTGACGAAAATAAAAAAAACTATTGACTTTCAAGTATACTTTAATGCTACAATTTTCTCAACAATACTGAGGAAACGAAGGTTTTCCGCGGAAAAGAAAGGGGATTTTATCATGAGTGTAGATGTAACAAAAATGCCGAAATTAGGATTTGGCATGATGCGCCTTCCGGAGAAGGACGGAGAACTGGATCTGGAGCAGATCTGTAAAATGGTCGATGCGTACCTTGCCTCCGGAATGAACTATTTTGACACCGCCTATATGTACTGCGGCGGAAAATCGGAGAGCATCGTGAAAAAAGCGCTGGTAGAGCGTCATCCGAGAGAAAGCTTTACTCTGACAACCAAACTTCCGCAGTGGATGATGGACGAGGGCATTGAGGGGCGTGACCGCATTTTCAATGATCAGCTCGCGCGCACCGGAGCAGGCTACTTTGATTATTACCTGTTGCATAGCGTAGAAGACGGCGCAAACTATGAAGGCTATGTGAAATACGACTGTTTCAACTGGGCCAAGAAGAAAAAAGAAGAGGGATTGATCAAACACTTTGGTTTCTCCTTTCACGGAACGCCGGAGCTGCTTGACAAGATTCTCTCCGAGCATCCGGAGGTCGAAATTGTCCAGATCCAGATGAACTATGCTGACTGGGACAATCCGCTGATCCAGTCCGGACGTCTGTATGAGGTGCTTCGGAAATACGATATGCCGTTCCTTGTTATGGAGCCGGTAAAGGGCGGTTCCCTTGCATCAGCAGGCAAAGAGATTGAAGCAGAGATGAAACGCGTTCATCCGGATGCATCGATTGCGTCCTGGGCACTCCGCTTTGCGGCTTCTCTCCCGGGTGTTGCAACCGTGCTCTCCGGTATGTCAAACGAGGAACAGATGGAGGATAATATCAAAACCTTCCGAAATTTTGTACCGTTAAACGAGGAAGAAAAAGCAGTGATCGCCAAAGCACAGGAAGCGCTGAAAAAGAGTCCGGCAGTTCCATGTACCGCCTGTCGTTACTGCTGCGACGGATGTCCGATGGGAATCGCGATTCCAGATGTATTCAAGGCATTGAATACCATCCGCCTGTATGGAGAAGAAGACCGCGCGAAAAATTATTATAAAAAGCTGCTGGAAACATCGGGAAAAGCAGAAGACTGCGTGCAGTGCGGTCAGTGTGAGAGTGTATGCCCGCAGCATCTGCCGATCATTGACCTGTTAAAAGAAGCGTCCGAAAAGCTTGACGTGCCGGTGACGGAATAAGCAGATTGCGAATATCCGATTTTGCATATGCTTTAGAAAAAGGCTCCCCGGAATACTCTGAAAAAAGAGTATTCCGGGGAGCCTTTTTTTCTATGGGAAATCTTGTTGAAATTTCCTGTGGAGAAAAAGATCCTTTGGGCAGGATCGCACTGCGCGGAAAAAATGTGCCACTTGTGAGAGATGTGACGGAGCGGTTTACAACCGGAAAAATGGAATGTAAAAAAGGAAAAACTCATGTTTTACATAAACTTAACATCTCTGAGATTTTGCATTTTACACGCCGTTGTTATGATGATACCTGTAAAAACGAAATGTAAAAAACATCGGGATTGCGATTTTACAAAATAGAAATCACAAAAATCCCGTGTGAAAAGAGGAGAAAAGAATATTATGAAGAGAAAAGTAATTGCAATCACCTTAACCGAAATGATGGCTGCAGGAATGCTTGCAGGATGTGGAAGCAGTGACAGCAGCAGTTCTTCCACAGCAGACACTACAAAAGAGGCTTCTGCAACAGAGGTAGATGGCAGCACAGACGATGACAGCACCGCAGCAGGCGGAGATTTTTCCGGACAGATCAGTGTCATCTCCCGTGAGGATGGTTCCGGTACCAGAGGTGCATTCATCGAGCTGTTCGGTGTAGAAGAGAAAAACGATGCAGGTGAGAAAGTAGACAACACCACCGTTGATGCACAGATCACCAACAATACTTCCGTTATGATGAGCACAGTGGCAGGTAACCAGCACGCAATCGGTTATATCTCCCTTGGATCCTTAAATGATGAAGTCAAAGCACTGAAAATCGACGGAGCAGAGGCAAGCGCAGAGAACGTAGAAAACGGTTCCTATAAAGTAAGCCGTCCGTTCAACATTGTAACAAAAGACGGTCTTTCCGCAGATGCGCAGGATTTCATGGACTACATCTTAAGCACCGACGGACAGCAGGTTGTTTCAGATGACGGATATATTGCAATCAAAGATACCAAAGCCTACGAAGGAAACTGCAGCGGTGAAAAGGTTGTGGTAGCAGGATCTTCCTCTGTAACACCACTGATGGAAAAATTAAAAGAGGCTTATACAAAAGTAAATTCAAACGCTAACATCGAAGTACAGCAGAGCGATTCCACAACAGGTATCACTTCCGCAAGCGATGGCCTCTGTGACATTGGTATGGCATCCCGTGACTTAAAGGATGAGGAGAAATCCTCAGGGCTTACCGCAACCGTAATCGCAACCGACGGTATTGCTGTCATCGTAAACAAAGAGAACCCGACCGATGGGCTGACCAGTGATCAGGTAAAGAGCATCTATGTTGGCGACACAACCGACTGGGCAGATGTAAAATAAAGAATGTATAAAGCAATGGAAAAAGAAGTAAGGGCGAACAATGGAAAATCGCTCTTACTTCCGTATCCGAAAATGTTCAGAAAAAGAAGCTGTCTTTCGGAACGTGCTTGAAAAAGCAGTTCGTAAGGAAAAAAACGAAAGTCTTTTTCAAACACGCTCCGCGAAACAATGAAATGAAAGGATTTATCTTATGAAACTAAGAGAAACGATCATGAAACTTGTATTCCTGATTGCGGCGTGCTGCTCCGTACTGGCTGTTGCACTGATCTGCATTTTCCTGTTCATGAATGGCGTTCCTGCTATTTTTAAAATCGGACCGCTGAAATTTTTGACCGGTACCGTGTGGAAACCGGGAAACAACATTTTCGGTATCCTGCCGATGATTGTCGGCAGTATCTGCGTGACCGGCCTTGCAATCCTGATGGGTGTGCCGGTTGCCATTCTTACTTCGGTGTTTCTTTCCCGTTACTGTCCGAAAAAGTTTTACGGCATCTGCAAATCAGGTATTAACCTGATGGCCGGTATTCCGTCTATCGTATATGGATTTTTCGGACTGGTCGTGATCGTCCCATTGATGGCACAGCTGACCGGCAAAAACGGAAACACAATGCTGACGGCATCTATTCTTCTGGCCGTTATGATTCTTCCGACCGTGGTCGGTGTAACAGAATCCGCCATTACAAGCGTTCCAGAATCCTACTATGAAGCAAGCCTTGGCCTTGGTGCAACGCATTCCCAGAGCGTTTTCTTTGCAGTTGTCCCGGCGGCAAAATCCGGAATCCTGGCCGGCATCGTTCTTGGCATCGGACGTGCCATCGGAGAGACAATGGCAGTGATTATGATTGCCGGAAACCAGCCTCGTATGCCAAAAGGAATCACAGAAGGCCTTCGTACCATGACAGCCAATATTGTACTGGAGATGGGATATGCATCCGGACTTCACCGGGAAGCGCTGATTGCAACGGGTGTTGTGCTGTTTGTCTTTATCCTGCTGATCAATTTATCGGTGTCTATGCTGAACCGGAGGGTACATTATGGTGATTAAAGGAAATGGAGCTGTAAATACAATGGAAGCTGTAAAAATAAATACAAAAGAAAAAGAAAGAACAAAGGTTACGTATCACAAAAGTGTTTTTTCTTCGGTACTGACCGGAATTACCTGTGGAGCGGCCATTCTTGCACTTGCTATTCTGGTTTTTCTGGTTGGATTTATTCTGATCCACGGTGTGAAAAACCTGACACTGGAGCAGTTTGCATGGACCTATAATACAGAGAATGTTACGATGCTTCCGGCGATCATCAACACTGTTACGATGACAGTACTTTCCCTGCTGCTTGCTGCGCCCCTCGGCATTTTCTCGGCGATTTATCTGGTTGAATATGCCAATAAACGCGGAAAACTGGTTGGCCTGATCCGGATTACGGCAGAGACCCTTTCCGGTATTCCGTCGATCGTTTACGGTTTGTTCGGTATGCTGTTTTTTACGAAAACCCTGAAAATGGGATACTCGATGATGTCCGGTGCCTGTACACTTGCCATCATGATTCTTCCGCTGATTATGCGAACAGCAGAAGAAGCCTTAAAATCAGTTCCGGATTCCTATCGGGAAGCAAGCTTTGGACTGGGAGCCGGAAAGCTTCGTACGATTTTTAAAATTGTTCTTCCATCTGCCGTACCCGGCATTCTTTCCGGTGTCATTCTTGCGACAGGCCGTGTCGTAGGAGAGACGGCAGCGCTTCTTTTCACAGCAGGAACGATTGCAAAGGTGGCAGGACTTATGGATTCCGGCCGTACCCTTGCCGTTCATATGTATGCACTTTCCAGTGAAGGCCTCTATATGAATCAGATGTATGCAACCGGCGTCATCCTGATGCTGATTGTCCTTCTGATCAACGGCTGTTCCGGAATGATTGCGAAGAAAATTGCAAAGAAATAAAAGAGAGACGAGGAAAAAACATGAGCAAAATAGATGTATCCAATATGGATCTTTATTACGGAGACTTTCATGCATTAAAAAATATCAACTTGAGCATTGATGCCAATGAAGTGACGGCTTTTATCGGACCTTCCGGCTGTGGTAAATCGACCCTGTTAAAATCCATCAACAGAATGAATGATCTCGTTCCGGGCTGCCGGATCACCGGTGAAATGCTGTTGGACGGAGAAAACATCTACGGCGGAAAAATGGATGTCAACGGACTCCGAAAACGGGTCGGCATGGTATTCCAGAAACCAAATCCGTTCCCGATGAGCATTTACGACAATATTGCCTATGGCCCCAGAACCCATGGTGTCCGTTCCAAAGCGAAGCTGGATGATATTGTGGAGCAGTCTCTTCGACAGGCGGCAATCTGGGATGAGGTGAAGGACCGTTTGAAGAAAAGCGCACTTGGCATGTCCGGCGGACAACAGCAGCGTCTTTGCATTGCGCGTGCTCTTGCCGTACAGCCGGAGGTTCTTCTGATGGACGAACCAACCTCAGCACTGGATCCGATTTCTACTTCCAAAATCGAAGATCTTGCGGTAGAATTGAAAAAAGATTATACTATTGTCATGGTAACCCACAATATGCAGCAGGCAGCCAGAATTTCCGACAAAACCGCATTTTTCCTGTTAGGCGAGGTAGTAGAATACGGAGAGACCGAACAGATCTTCTCCATGCCGAAGGATAAACGGACAGAGGATTACATTACAGGGAGGTTTGGCTGATATGAGGGAAAGATTTGAGCAGCAGATGGAAATTCTGCACACGGAGCTGATTGAGCTTGGCGCACTCTGCGAGCAGGCAATCGGACGGACGTATGAGGTTCTGCTGGAGGGAAACCAGAGAGCGGCAGAAGAGATTATCAAAAAAGACCAGGTTGTCGATGCGAAAGAACGGGAGATCGAGGATCTCTGCTTCCGCATCATTTTACAGCAGCAGCCGGTAGCACGTGATCTGCGTCAGGTATCTGCGGCATTAAAAATGATTACCGATATGGAGCGGATCGGAGACCAGGCAGCAGATATTGCGGATATCGTAAAAGTAACGAGTCTTGATGTGCCGGATGCAAGCATCCGTCTGAAGGATATGGCGAAAGCAACAGCTTCTATGGTAACAAAATGCATCGATGCATACGTTAAGCAGGATCTGAAGCTTGCACGGGAGGTTATCGATTCCGATGATATCGTGGATGATCTTTTTGACGAGGTAAAGGATGAAATTCTGCAGGGTATGCGAAAGGGAATTACCACAGATGTCCAGTCTCTGGACTATCTGATGATTGCAAAATATTATGAAAGAATCGGTGACCATGCAACAAACATTGCGGAATGGGTTGTGTATTCCATTAACGGTCACCATAAAGGGGAATAACAGATGATTTACTGCGTGGAAGATGAAAGAAATATACGGGAACTGATCGTATACACACTGGAATCGAGCGGTTTTACCGCAAGAGGCCTGGAAAGCGGAAAAGAGCTGAATGCAGCTATTGCAGAACAGCTTCCGGATCTGATTCTCCTGGATATCATGCTTCCGGGAGAGGATGGTCTTGAAATTCTTTCACGCCTCAAGGCATCGGAAGTAACAAAAGAAATTCCGGTCATTATGGTAACGGCAAAGGGCGCTGAGTATGATAAGGTCATGGGCCTGGACTGCGGAGCCGATGACTATATTACCAAGCCGTTCGGCATGATGGAATTTATCGCAAGGGTACGTGCCGTGCTGCGCCGTGCCGGAAAAGAAGAGAAGGAAAACGATGTGCTGGAGACCGGGGATCTGCAGATCCAGGTAAAGCAGCATCAGGTTCTGGCCAAAGGGGAGAAGGTTACCCTGACCTTAAAAGAGTTTGAACTGCTGAAATTTTTAATGGAAAATAAAGGAATTGTCCTTACGAGAGACCGTCTGCTCGGCCATGTCTGGGGCTATGATTTTGACGGAGAAACCCGTACGGTAGACGTTCATGTGCGTACACTCCGCCAGAAGCTGGGCGAATGCGGCGAGCTGATCGAGACGGTCCGCGGCGTGGGATACCGGATAGGAGGCTGAGAAAGTAAGATGCGTAAAAAAGTCTTTCAACATGCGGGAGCGTTGATTATCGCTGCGATTATCCTGACTTTTTTCACCATGAGCTGGGCAATGTACAACAATACGGCGGAGCAGCTTCGTGTTTCGGTGAGAAATGAATGTGAGTATTACAGGTATTTTCTGGACAAGATGGGTGATGACAGTCTGGATAAACCGGCCGGCAAGATTACGGCAAGCCGGGTTACCCTGATTGACACGGACGGAACCGTTCTGTTTGATTCGGTCGAGGATGAGAACATGATGGGAAACCATTCCGGGCGGCCGGAGGTGATTGAGGCAGAAAAGACAGGGGAAAGCAATATTTCCCGTTATTCCGAAACGCTGCGGAGCAAAACATATTATACGGCACTGCGCCTGGACAATGGAAAAATCATCCGTGTTTCCCTGACAACGGACAGTGTGTTCGGTGTGATGCTGCGGAATATATGGCTTGTGGCTGTGCTGATTGCGGCAGTTCTTGTCGTAGAGCTGATGATGGTCAGCCATATGACAAAGGCACTCGTAAAGCCGATCAATGAGATTGATCTGAATCATCCGCTGGACAACAAAGCGTATGAGGAATTGAGTCCGCTGCTTGGCAGAATTCATCAGCAGCAGAAGCAGATCCAGCAGCAGATGGAGGAGCTCCGCCATAATCAGGAGGAGTATCTTGCCATCACGGAATATATGAAGGATGGTCTGATCGTGACAAACCAGTCGGTTGTACTCTCCATCAACCGCTCGGCACAGAATTTGTTTGATGTGACGGCAGAGGAGTGCATCAATCACAATATTGTGACAGTCAGCCGCAATGAGCAGCTGAAGGAGGCGCTGGATCATGCTCTGGAGGGCAGTTCCGAGGAGCGGATGCTGGAATTAAACGGAAGAGTCTATCAGCTTCTTGCTAATCCGGTGCGTGTGGACAATGTTGTATCCGGTGCGGTCATCCTGGTGCTGGATGTGACAGAAAAACAGAAAGCGGAGGTGATGCGCCGTGAGTTTTCTGCCAATGTGTCACATGAGCTGAAAACACCACTGATGTCAATTTCCGGATATGCGGAGATCATAGAAAATAACATGGTAAAACCGGAGGATATTCCAAAATTTGCGGGAAGAATCCACAGTGAGGCGAGCAGGTTAAGCTCTCTTGTCGAGGATATTATCAAGCTGTCCAGACTGGACGAGAACGACCAGTCGATCCCGATGGAGGAAGTGGATCTGATGCAGATCTGCCGTGATGTCGAGGGACATCTTTCCATACGGGCAAAGGAGCAGCAGGTGAAGATGACACTGAGAGGAGAGAGCTGCCGGATCAAAGGTGCACGGCAGGTTCTCTATGAGATGATCTACAATCTCTGCGACAATGCGATCAAGTACAACCGCAGGGACGGTGAGGTCGAAGTGACGGTTTCCCGCGGAAGAAACGGACGGGCAGTGGTATCTGTGGCAGATACCGGAATCGGAATTGCAAAGGAAGATCAGGAGCGGATCTTTGAACGGTTCTATCGTGTAGATAAGAGTCATTCCCGTGAAACGGGAGGTACGGGACTTGGACTTTCCATTGTGAAGCATGGAGCGATTCTTCATGATGCAAAGATTAAAATTGAGAGTACGCTTGGAACCGGAACAAAGATAATTCTGGAGTTTTAAGTGAAAAACAGATAACGCAAAAGACAGCATGCGGGGACAGAACCTATATGGGAGGCTTGAAAAATTCATGATTTTTAAGTGCCCAAAGCGGTTCCGTCCCCGCATGCTGTCTTTTTATGTATGGCTTGTATCGTTATAAAAATGCAAATTCGTTGTTTTGAATAAACAGAGTATTCAATATTTGGTAAATATGATAAGGGGGTTGGGGGTTGTTTTTTGATGCAGAATATGGTATGGTAAATATAACGAGTTCCGGAAACGTTACCGACACCGTTTCCGGAAATACAGACGAGATACCGACAGCCCTGTTTTTACGAAACAAAATGAGCTGGCTATAGGGGTTGCATAAGTTACAATTTGCTGCGTATCCGTGAACAGGAATTATGTATTTGTGGGGTCGGATGGATAGAAAAAACGACAAGGAGAAAGGGTTTAAAAATGAGAGCAAGTGGTATTTTACTTCCGGTAGCTTCGCTGCCGTCCCGATATGGTATCGGATGTTTTTCGAAAGAAGCGTATGAATTTGTGGATCGCCTGGAGGAGGCCGGCCAGAGCTACTGGCAGATTCTTCCACTTGGACCGACGGGATATGGAGATTCGCCGTACCAGTCGTTCTCTACTTTTGCAGGAAATCCATATTTTATTGATCTGGAGACCCTGGTAAAAGAGGGACTTCTGACAGAAGAAGAGTGTGATGCGTGCGATTTCGGCGACAATGCAGAGTATATTGATTACGAAAAGATTTATCTGTCCCGTTTCAAAGTACTCAGAAAAGCATTTGAAAGATTTGCGGCAGATGACGTATATGATGCATTTGTATCGGAAAATGGTTACTGGCTGGAAGATTATGCGCTGTATATGGCGATTAAGGATGCACTCGGCGGAATCAGCTGGAGTGAGTGGCCGGCAGAATTAAAGGACAGAGAAGAAGCAGCACTGAATCAGAAACGGGAAGAACTTGCCGAGGAGATTGCATTTTACAAATTCCAGCAGTTTATGTTCCTGAAACAGTGGAAAGCACTGAAAGCATACGCAAATGAAAAGGGTATCCGTATCATCGGTGATATTCCGATTTATGTGGCATTTGACAGCGCTGACACCTGGGCAAATCCGGTTCTGTTCCAGTTTGATGAGGACAACCAGCCAAAAGCAGTTGCCGGATGCCCGCCGGATGCGTTCTCCGCAACCGGACAGCTCTGGGGCAACCCGTTATACAAATGGGACTATCATAAGAGCACAGGTTATGCATGGTGGCTGTTACGTCTGGCTCACGTGTTTAAACTGTACGATACTGTCCGCATCGACCATTTCCGCGGATTTGATGAATATTATTCCATCCCATTCGGTGATCAGACGGCAGAGCGCGGCCACTGGGAAAAAGGACCGGGCATGGACCTGTTCAATACCGTCAAAGAAAAGCTCGGCGATGTGGACGTTATCGCAGAAGACCTGGGATACCTTACCGAGAGCGTGATCGAAATGGTGAAAGAATCCGGCTATCCTGGTATGAAGGTGCTGCAGTTTGCTTTTGACTCCCGTGAGGAGAGCGATTATCTGCCGCACAATTACGAGAGAAACTGTGTTGTTTACACCGGAACACACGACAACGATACGATTCTTGGCTGGTATTATGTGATGAGCGAGGAAGACCGCGAATTCTCCAAAGAGTATATGGGAAATGCAAAGAGTACCGATGAGGAGCTGCCGTGGGATTTTATCCGCATGTCAATGGAGAGTGTGGCAAATCTGGCTGTCACTCCGATGCAGGAGTTTTTAGGCCTTGGCACGGAGGCAAGAATCAACTATCCGTCCACACTTGGAAATAACTGGAAATGGCGCCTGCTTCCGGGACAGTTTACACCGGAAATGGCAAAGAGAATTCATCGGCTGACACAGATTACAGCACGTATTACAAAATAAAAACACGCGCTGGAAAGAAAGCAAAACAGGCCGGGGAAACAAGCCGGAAGAGATTCCGGCAGAACAGGTACAGAGTTTAAAGGAGAGGCCTGCAGAATATGGAACAGGTAACAATCAGGGACATTGCCCGCAAATGTAAGGTAGGCGTGAGTACCGTATCGAGAGCGATGAACAATCATCCGGACATCAATCCGGAAACAAAAGAGATGATCTTAAAGGTGATTGCCGAATCGAATTACGTACCGAACAACAGTGCCAGAAACCTGAAGCGGTCGAATGCCAAAGCGATTGCCATTCTGGTAAAAGGCATGGACAACATGTTCTTCAACAACATGATCAGTGTGATTGAAGAGGTTGTGCGAAAAAAGAAATACGCCTGCATTATTGAGCGAGTAGAGGAAAAGGCAAATGAGGTAGACTCCGCGATCGAGATCGTCAAAGAAAAACGGCTGCGCGGCATCATTTTCCTCGGCGGAAACTTTACGCATCCGCATGAGAAAATGGCGCAGATCCCGGTTCCGTACGTGATCAGTACAATCGGGGCGGTTTCAGACGGAGGAAAACCGTGCGCGAGCGTATCGGTCGATGACTACAGGGAAAGCTATAAGATGGTAGATTATCTCTGTGGTCTCGGGCACCGGCGCATTGCCATCATTACCGCCTGCGAGGACGACATCAGTATCGGACGCCTCCGTCTGAATGCGTACCGCCAGGCTTTACTGGATCATGGGATACCTTATGACCCTGATCTGGTATTTCATATGACGAAGGACGACACGTATTCTTTCGCCACAGGGTACAAGATAACAAAAGAAATTCTGGAAAAAAAGACGGAGTTTTCCGCGCTGTATGCCACCGCGGATACGCTGGCAATCGGTGCGTGCCGTGCCTTAAAAGAGGCCGGGCTTACCGTGCCGGATGATATTTCCGTTGCCGGATTTGACGGAATTGATGCGGGAGAGTATTATATACCCAGTATCACAACGATCCGCCAGCCGGTGGAGCAGCTTGCCGCAGAGACGGCGAAGATGCTGTTTTCCTTAATTTCAGGAAAAGAAGAACCCTGCAGCAAAGTATACGATGGGGAACTCGTCGTAAGGGAATCTACGAAGTCGCGGATCGCGCAGCAGTAAAATATTTGCTGTTTCGCTGCCCCAAAAAGTGATTCAGAAGTGAACCGTCCCATTCAGGGAAAAGCTTTGAATGGAACTGCGAAAGCTGCCAATTGCAGGAAATCTGGAATGGCAGCGCAACTAAATGACACTGTGGGAATTTATCCACAGCAATACGAGGAGAAAAAAATGGAAGAAAGAATTCAGGCAATCTTAAAAGAGCGTTTTGGAAGAGATCTGGACAACTGCACAAAGAGCGAAATCTTTGAAGCCCTGATGGTTATCACCAAACAGGAGATGGCAGGTCGTAAAAGAAACACCGGAAATAAGAAGCTGTATTATATTTCAGCAGAGTTTCTGATCGGAAAACTGCTGTCCAACAACCTGATCAACCTTGGTATGTACGAGGAAGTAGAAAAAGCACTCGCTGCTCACGGAAGAGAACTGACGGAGATCGAGGAGATGGAGATGGAGCCGTCCCTTGGAAACGGAGGCCTTGGCCGTCTGGCAGCATGCTTCCTTGATTCTATCGCAACACTTGGATTGCCGGGAGACGGTATCGGCCTTAATTATCACTTCGGTCTGTTCCGCCAGCTTCTGGTCGACCACAAACAGAAAGAAGTGAAAAATCCATGGATCACAAATGAGAGCTGGCTCGTCAGACAGCCGGTATCCTTTGCAGTTCCGTATAAAAACTTCACGATGCATTCTACCCTGTATGATATCGACGTACCGGGTTACAACAATGGCTGTAACCGTCTGCATCTGTTCGACGTAGATACGGTAGACGAGAGCATCGTTCCATCAGACAGCATCAACTTTGACAAGCATCAGATCCAGAAAAACCTGACACTGTTCCTCTACCCGGATGACAGCGACCGTGCCGGACAGCTGCTTCGTATCTACCAGCAGTATTTCATGGTCAGCAACGGCGCACAGTTCATCCTGATGGAGTGCGAGCAGAAGGGCTACGATCTGCATAAGCTGTATGATCACGTTGTGATCCAGATCAACGATACTCATCCGTCCATGGTCATTCCGGAGCTGATCCGTCTGCTGCAGGAGAGAGGCTTTACCATGCAGGAAGCCATCGATGTTGTAAGCAAGACCTGTGCTTACACCAACCACACCATCCTGGCAGAGGCACTGGAAAAATGGCCGATCGATTACCTCGAGGAGGTTGTTCCGCATCTGATGCCGATTATCCACGAGCTGGACGCACAGGCAAAGAAGAAATACAAAGATGAGAAAGTAGCGATCATCGACAAGGATCAGCGCGTCCATATGGCACACATGGATATCCACTACGGATTTTCTGTTAACGGCGTTGCAGCACTGCACACCGAGATCCTGAAAAACTCCGAGCTGAAACCGTTCTACGATATTTATCCGGAGAAATTCAACAACAAGACAAACGGAATCACTTTCCGCCGCTGGCTGCTGCACTGCAACCGTGAACTGGCACAGTACATCGAGAGTCTGATCGGACCGGGATTCAAAAAAGATGCCGACGAGTTGGAAAAACTGCTTAAATACAAAGACAACAAGAAGGTTCTTGCAAAACTTGAGGAGATCAAACACAACCGTAAACTGGATCTCAAACAGTTCCTGTATGAGACACAGAATATCGCGCTGGATGAAAATTCCATCATCGATGTACAGATAAAACGTCTTCATGAGTACAAACGCCAGCAGATGAACGCCCTGTACGCTATTTACAAATACATGGATATCAAGAGCGGCAACAAGCCGAAAACCCCGATCACCATGGTATTCGGTGCAAAGGCTGCACCGGCTTATATCATCGCAAAAGATATCATCCATCTGATCCTGTGCCTGCAGGAGCTGATTGATAACGATCCTGAGGTAAGCCCGTACTTCAAAGTGATTATGCTTGAGAACTACAACGTATCAAAAGCTGCAAAGGTGATCCCGGCAGCAGATATCTCAGAGCAGATCTCCCTGGCATCCAAAGAGGCTTCCGGAACCGGAAACATGAAATTCATGCTGAACGGTGCCCTGACGCTTGGAACAGAAGACGGTGCAAACGTTGAGATTGGCGATCTTGTCGGAAAAGAGAACATCTACATCTTCGGAAAGAAACCGCAGGATGTCATCGACCTGTACGCAGATGCTGCTTACTGCTCAAAAGACATCTATGACGAAGATCCGGAGATTGCAAAGCTGGTTGATTTCATCGTCAGCGATGAGCTTCTTGCTATCGGTGACAAGGTTTGCCTGGAGAGACTCTACAAAGAGATCTTGAACAAAGACTGGTTCATGACGCTGCTCGACCTGAAAGAGTACATCAAGACAAAAGAAAGAGTATACAAAGACTACGAGAACAAAGATGCATGGAACAAGAAGTGCCTGATCAACATCGCAAAAGCAGGCTTCTTCTCCTCCGACCGTACCATTGCACAGTACAACGAGGATATCTGGCATCTGGCATAAGTGCAGAACATGCATACAAAACGCCGCCGCAGACGATTCGGTTCGTCCGCGGCGGCGCTTTTTAATGCAATTTTTATGAAAGATTCAGCCGTCTGCTTAAGATATAGCGGCAGATCAGGAACAGAACAACGCAGAGCACCACGGTGATGATAAGTGTGGAAACCGAGGATGTGGTAACCACAGCAGTCGGTGTGGAGTCCTGGAAAACACGGACGATGCTGATTCCGCCGAAGATCTGGATCACGGTAGTCATGCCGATGTAAGAGAGGACAGCCGTCAGAATTTTGTGGCTGGATACCAGGCTTCCGATGCTGATGGCGGCATAGAACAGAAGAATGCCAAAGAACAGCGAAGCGAAGAAGCCAACGATGGAAAACAGTGCCATACCGATGTGGTTCGTGATGCCGATCAGGGAAAAAGCAGCATCGGCAACACAGGTAATCTGTGCCCAGAGATAGGACAGAAAATTGGAAAAGGTCATGGCCTTGTTGTAAAAAAGCAGGGTGTTTGCGGTAAAATACCGGATTGCGTACGGCAGAAGCAAAAAAGCGAAGGAAGCGAGAACGGAAAGTGCGTTTAAGATGCTCCATGCGCCGAAAACCAGCATTTTGGAGAGAATATGATCCGTTGCCGATACCGGAAGGACGTTGGTCAGATACCCTTCGTCGGTAAAAAGATTTTTATAGTAGCGCTGGATCATCAGCACCTGTGTCATGACGGATGCGGCGATCACAATCAAAACGTACGCAAACAGATAGAGGACGATCAGCAGATCCGGCAGCTCAGAAATCTGGGAAAAGAGGAATCCGGAGCCTCCGAGAGCGCCCATGAAAATGGCGGCACCGTTCAGCAGCGCCATGTTTTTCCAGCATGCTTTCCACTCATGTTTCAGACATTTTTTTAACATTTGAATACCTCCCTGAAATAAGAATCAATCGATTCACCCTCCTGCATCCGGATATCCTCAACCGAGGCGTGCAGTTTTAACTGGCCCTCCTGGATAAAGATGACCTCATCGAGAATATTTTCGACATCGGAAATCAGATGTGTTGAGATGAGGATGGATGCGTCTGGTTCGTAGTTGTTTAAAATCGTAGATAAAATGTAATCGCGTGCTGCCGGATCGACGCCTGCAATCGGCTCGTCGAGGCAGTAGAGCTTTGCGCGGCGGCTCATCGTGAGGATGAGCTGGACTTTCTCTTTCGTTCCCTTCGACATCGTTTTCAAACGGTCCTTCGGGCTGATTTTTAAGGATTCCAGCATGGCATTGGCGCGGGACATGTCAAAGTCCTCAAAGAAATCGCTGTAATACGTTAAAAGATCCGAGACGCGCATCCAGCTGCCGAGATACATTTTATCCGGCAGATAGGAGACGATCCGTTTTGTCTCAATACCGGGATGATTTCCGGCGATGAGGACTTCACCCTCACTCGGGGTCAGCAGTCCGTTCAGCAGCTTTAAGAGCGTCGTCTTTCCGCTTCCGTTGGGCCCCAGCAGTCCGATAATTTTCCCGGAATCCAGGGAAAGGTTGAGATGATCGAGCGCGGTGTGGTTTCCGAAGCGCTTCGTCAGGTCTTTACACGTTACAAGTTCACTCATGATTTTCTTCCTCCTCAATCGTTTCGGCAAGTAGCTGCCGGATTTCCTCCGGGGTTATGCCGAGCTGTTTCATGTGGGCAACAAAAGCAGATACTTCTGCGGCGGCAAGTTCTTTTTTCATCTGATGAATCAACTCCTTATCTTCGGTAATAAAGCGTCCGCTGGTCCGCTGGGAATAGATCAGTCCGCTGCGTTCCAGTTCGGAAAGCGCTTTCTGCATTGTGTTCGGGTTGACGGCGGCCTCCTGCGCGAGATCGCGGACGGACGGAAGCTTATCGCCCGGCTGATAGCGCCCGGTGATGATGTCCATCTGTACCCGCTCGATGATCTGCAGATAGATCGGCCGCGAGGAATCAAGATTCCATGGCATATGGCATTCACTCCTTTTGTACTACTGTATTAATTTGATAGTACAATCATACAATCGGTTTATGGATTTGTCAAGAAAATTAAGAAAAAATTTTAGATTTAGAGGTTAAATTGTGGTAAACTAAGCGTAAGTGCGGCACATTAGTATTAGAAGAAAAACCGCAGAAATAGTTCCGTCTAAAAAGATGGATGAAGGGAGAAATATGGCAGAAATTAAACTGAAAAAAAGAGAAGAGATGGATCCGGCGTACTGCTGGGATCTTTCGAGTTTGTTTGGTAGTGATGAAGAATTTGAGAAAACAGAGCAGGAGCTTGCGAAGAAAATAGAAGCGTTCCGCGCAAAACAGGGAACAATGAAAGAGAGTGCAGAAGCGCTGTATGACGTTCTTTCCGGTCTGGATGACATCAGCCGCGTCTTTTCCAGCCTGTATGTCTATGCAAGCCAGAAATATCACCAGGATATGGGAAATCAGAAGTATCAGGGCTATGCCGGAAAGATGGACAGCATGATGGCTGTTCTTGCGGATGCCTCTTCTTTCGTAGAGCCGGAGATCCTGGAGCTTGACGAGGAGACGGTTACAGAATTTGAAAAAGCATATGAGCCGCTCCGTCTGTACGATCGCATATTAAAAGAAAACTTCCGCAAGAAAGAGCACATTCTCTCGCCGGAGATGGAGGCGGTTCTTGCAAAAGCCGGAGAGATGGCATCCAGCCCGGATCAGATTTTCTCGGCATTTTCGAACGCAGACCTCAGATTCCAGCCGGTCACGGATGAAGAGGAAAATCAGGTTCCACTGAGCCACGGCACCTTCGTCGGATTTTTACAGTCGAAGGACCGCCGGGTCAGAAAAGAAGCGTTTGAGAAGTATTATGCGGAGTATGAAAAACACAAAAACATGCTCGCCGCAACGTTCGGTGCCAATCTGAAACAGGCCGCATTCTTTGCAGATGTAAGAAAATATCCATCTGCACTGGCTGCATCGCTGGATGGCGGAAATATCCCGGTTTCGGTTTACGACAAGCTGCTCGAGGCGATTCATGCAAAAATGCCGGCGATGTACCGCTACGTGGCACTGCGTAAAAAGCTGCTCGGTGTGGATGAACTTCATATGTATGATGTTTACGTTTCTCTGACGAAAGAGTACGAGCAGAAATATACGTATGAGCAGGCGATCGAGATCGTGAAGAAAGCGCTTGCCGTGCTCGGGGATGATTATGTGGCACTGCTGGACAAGGGCTTTTCGGAGCGCTGGGTGGATGTTTATGAGAACGAAGGAAAAAAGAGCGGTGCTTACTCCTGGGGTTCTTACGATTCCCATCCGTATGTGCTGATGAGCTTTAACGGAAATATCGATTCGGTCTTCACACTGGCGCATGAGATGGGCCATTCGCTGCATTCCTGGTATTCGAACCATACACAGCCGTTTACGTATGCGGAGTACCGCCTCTTTGTCGCTGAGGTGGCATCAACCTGCAACGAGGCACTGCTGATCCGCTATCTGCTGAAGCATGCGAAAGAAAAAGAGGAGAAGATTTTCCTGCTGAATTATTTTCTGGATCAGTTTAAGGGAACGGTGTTCCGCCAGACGATGTTTGCGGAGTTTGAGAAGCGGATTCATGAGAAGATGGCAGAGGAAGGCACGCTGACGGCGGACGGTATTTCGGAGCTGTATCTGTCGATCAACAAGGAGTATTTCGGACCGGATATGATTTCGGATCCGCAGATCGCGCTGGAATGGGCGAGAATTCCGCATTTTTATACACCATTCTATGTATATCAGTATGCAACGGGATTTTCGGCGGCGATTGCGATCAGCAGCAAGATCCTGGCAGGGGAGCCGGGTATCGTGGAGAAGTACAAACAGTTTTTAAGCGGCGGCTGCTCGATGGATCCGATCGACCTTTTGAAGATCTGCGGCGTCGATATGACGAAGCCGGAGCCGGTGGAAGAGGCGCTGGATGTGTTTGCTTCTTATGTGGAGGAGCTGGAGAAGCTGACCGCGGAAGCGTAAGCACAGGTTTTAAAGTTGCATAAATTTGATGGGAAATATGTGTGAAAAATATACAAAATTTGGCGCGTTTTTCCCTTGAAAAAGTTTTTGGATATGTTACAATATTATTACAGAGTAAAAATGGATGAGCTGGAAATTGAAAAATATTTGCGATTAAGAGGGAGAATTTCCGTATTTCTGTCGAATGCGGAAGATTAAACGTAAATTTTTCGGAATGCGGCTTTGCTCCTGCAAAAATGGGGAGCGGGCCGCGGCCGGCTATGAAAGAAATATTACTGTTCATTCAGCAGTGAACTGTAACAAAAACAGACGGATAGCAGATGAAGTAAGGGTGAGAGTATGAATTTATATGAGGCTATTTTTGTTAGAAAATCAGTAAGGAATTATTGTTTTGATACGCTTCCGCCGCAGACTTTGGATAAGATTTGGGAGCATTATAAGGAGATGCCGGCACTGTTTTCGGGCATCGGTGTGGATATGGCGATTCTGGACAACAGAAAAGGGCAGGAGAGAATGCTCAGTATGTTCAGTGTGAAGGCGCCGTATTATATGGCTTTTTATTCGGAGGAGTCAGAACGATATCTGATGAACGTGGGTTATATTATGGAACAGATGGTGCTGTATCTGTGCAGTATCGGACTGGGAACCTGCTTTATCGGAAGTAATCGTGTGAAAAAGGCGGAGCTTGAGAAGAACGGAAAGCGGCTGGTGGGGATCGTCGCTTTTGGTAAGAGTCATGGTTCGCATACGAGACGGCAAAGTGAAGCAAAGAGACTGCCGCTGGAGGATCTTTGTGTGTTCAAAGAGGTGCCGCGACAGTGGATGACGCAGATGCTGGAAGCGGCGAGACTGTCGCCATCCAGTATGAACAGCCAGCCGTGGAGATTTGTGGTGTATGATAACAGAATTCATATTTTCTCGAAGAAGCACAGTGTGGAGAAGCTTCGGAAGTGGGATGAGGTGAATTTCGGGATTATGTTTGCAAATATGATGGTGGCAGCGGAGGAGCTGTGGCTGGATGTTGACCTGATCAGACTCGGGGATATTTCGCAGAAAAACTTCTCAAATAATCAGTATGTGCTGAGCGCGATTCTGAAGGCTTGATGGAGGGGGGACGACCTCGGGAGTCATCGGGCGGGCGCGCAGACACTGCGGTGCGGCGGGCGAGAAAAAGAGGGCGGAACTGTGGCGCAGGATGTGCACGGGAATATGGGAACC